>Ga0256405_10000811_pt1 | contig 95881 bp, 84 predicted proteins | sample RumenRJG_02DNA_FD_189096 | JGI IMG/M metagenome (GOLD analysis project Ga0256405, IMG submission 189096) | Bovine rumen microbial communities from Lethbridge, Alberta, Canada - RJG_02 | ecosystem: Host-associated > Mammals > Digestive system > Stomach > Rumen | place: Canada: Alberta...
GGGGCGGCTTCTTTCCCACTTGGGCAGTTCCACGAAATGGATTTCCAGATCGTCTGTGAGCATTTGCTTCGGGTGCCTCTTGTTCAAAACGCCAAAGCAGTTGTGGAAATCCGGCGTTTCCTTCTCCGGAAACAGCTCATAGGCCAAAATGTTGATGCAGACGGTTCGACGCAGTTTTGTGTAATCCTCGCCGCGCATCAGGCGATGGTAGAGACGTGTCCAGTAGTAAAGGGATCGTTTGCCCATGGAAAGCAGCGGGTCCACCTGGATTTCTACCTCGGTCACCGTGCCGTTTGCGGAGATTCCTACAACATCAAGGTGGGAACGTTTTGCTCTTCTCTTATCGGGGCTGAGTTCCCGATCCAGGAATTCAAAGTCCACCAGCTGTGCTGTATCCTCGAAGGCAAAGAATGCATTGATGAGGGATAGAGCTACCTGCTTTCGCTCCGGGCGTGCAAATACATACTTTGACAAGGCATCGTTGAGCCGGTTGATGCGTCTTTCGTCCGTCATGGCAATCGTCCTCCTCTTCATATTTTAAGGCGTTATGGACTTTCGTGCAAGGGTATTTTTGTCCAAACCGCAGTTCACGGGATTTTTGAAATGCAAAGAGGCGTTTCGGGGAGTATACTAAAATCAGCCTCAAGGAAAGGGGGATTCAGAAAAGGGAGGAGGTGAGTTCACAGAAATCTTGATTTCATTCCGAGAGGTTTTAGCCGATAAACTATGTGAGAGATGAAAAGGAGGAATGAATGTATGCCTTGGTTTGTAGCCGGATTTTTGACAGCGGGAGGAATGTTGTTGGCATCGGATCGGTAGGGGGTGAGCTCATGGTATTGGTACATTTGCCGGAATTGTTTTTGGAGTCACGGTAGGGGGAGCAAGAATTGTATCAGGTGAATAAAGGAAGGCCGCTGTTCATAGGATAGCCTATGGCAGCGGCCTTTTGATCATAGAAGTTCATTTTCCGAGACATTTGGTTTAGGGAGTATTGAGCGCAGGTCATTTTTCATTCTTTCCCGCAGTCCATCCGGGCCGGGCAGGATTTCTGCCCAGGGCTGCAGACTCCAAAGCCAGGGGTAAAGGCGCAGGGGATCTTGGGCAGGGATAGCGCATAGGAAGGCCGAGGGTTCATCTTCCAGGAGACGCATGTCCTTTCGTTGGAGTATGGCCTCCCGTTGTCTGCGCTCCTGTGCATTGGAAAAGACTACCCGAAGACGGATTTCCATTTGCCTCGTTGGGGCAGGGATGTCCGGGGCAGGAGGTCCGTCCAGAGGAACGGCCTTCGTTATTTTGTCGATTCGCAGGGACACCGGCTCTGTACGGGTGGGCGACAGATTTTTTCGTGCGACGAGGTATTGCCGGTTGTAGTGATAATCTGTATGAATGGTGATGGGAGTCACCGTCATGGGAGGGTGCCCTTCGCGCTCCACTTGCAGCAGTTTGCCATCGCGGATGGCCCGCATGATGGTCAGGAGTATATCGTCATCGAGGATGCGGACGAAGGCGTTGTTTTTGAACTGGAAAGGCGCAGGCTGATGGGGGATTTCGGGATAGGTTTCCTTGAGATTGGCAACGAGAAGGTAACCCGGCATGGAGAGCAGGGCAACATTTCGGTAAAATTCAAGAGCAAACAGAAGGAGGGAGACTTCTTCCGAGGTCAGTCCGGACAAAGGTTTCGGGGGAGGGCCGTAACGCAGGTTCCGTCCCTTTCCCGTGGGAACCAGAAGGCCAAGAGCCGATAGTTCCTTGGCACGGCGGCGCAAAAGCTGGGGAAGGTCGGTATTCCCTGTTATGAGATCCTGGTCATGTTCCAGGAGAGGGCCTTCGATTTTCTTCAGGAGTTCCGGCAGGGAAAGGGGCTTCCCTGTCCGGGTGACGGTCTGCAGCAGAAGGATGGCATGGAGACAGGCATCGGGCAGGAGAGTCTTCAGGTAGAAGGAATGGGCCAGGTAGTTTTGGGGAGAGGTGTAGGAATTTCCCTGAAAGGTGACATAGGCGCAGCCCGCATGATGGGATACCTGGATATTTTGTTCAGGGATAAAGAAGCGCATTTGCCGCAGTTCATCGTCATAGGTGCGTTCCCGTATGCCGTGGTCGGCAAATCGTTTTCTGTGGTAACATCCGTAGGAGACCAGTCGGAGAAACCTGCGGAGGCAGTCGTGGCTTTGGTTGAATTTGTTGACGGTTTTCTTGAGCCGCATGGGAACGTCCTCCGTTCTATGAAAGATACAGCTTTTCCATCTGGCGCAGGGTGTCCTGCATGATTTGCCTCATGTCCTCGGGAGCCAGAATGGTGACAGCGGCACCCAGGCTCTTGATCTTTTGGATGATTTCCTCGCGATCGAGGTCATAATACCGAATGGTCAGCAGGTACGTGTTATTCTGTTCCATCCGGGCAGTCTTGTCGTAGGCGCTAAACAGGGAAAAACATCGTTCAAAGGTATTGCGTGTGGGGGTGAGCTGAAGCGTGACCTCTTTCTGGTGCGACTGGAGGTAGGAGGACAGTTCATCGAGGATATTGGCAGGAAGGTCGTGTCCGGAAGCTTCAAGGGGCTGCAGGTCATCGAGGCTGGACTTTATGACTTCCCGGGTTGCGGGATCCCAGGCAATCAAGGCGTAATCTTTGGTGGCAAGGTCGTATTCCAGACGGCAGGGGGCGATGAGCCCCAGGGGGCAGTGCACCATTTTCTTTTGATAGAGAGCATCCAGGAGGATGGAAAGGCATGGCGAATGCGGCGGCCCGGATTTTTGCTCCAGAAGATTGGGGGGATAAAGGGGCGGGATGTCCTGCAGACGGTTCAGGAGCTTTTCTCGCACATTCGCTGGTAGCAGGAAGGCAAAGGATTCGTCGAGAAGCATGTTTTTCAGCCAGGAAAGTTCGACCTGGGTCACGAGAGGGGGAAGGGGAGCGTCAAGGCAAATCTCGGCAGGGGAGGAGGGAGAGGCAAAATGAAAGAGCTTGTCGATGAGGGCATCTTCGCGGTCGGTCTCAGGGGCCTCGTTGTAATGGAAGGCGGAAATGTCGATGATCCGTTGGCGGAGTTCTTTTCGGGTGAGTTTGTGTCCGGAATGTATTTCGTTTATCAGGTGGCACAGTTCGTGAAATAAAGGATTGTTGATTTCGTTGAACAAGGATTTCATGTCGCATGCCTCCGTTTTTGGTAGTGAGATTATTATTTCCTTTCGCTGCTGATGGGAAAAATCCTGCCGGGCTGTGCCGGGATGGAAAAGAACAGACAGGGATTTTTTCCTGGATGGAGAATATATACAGCATAGACTTGGAAAAGGTGGTGTCGTTATGCCAGTTCCGGATTGGTGTGAAGAAAATGCCCGGCATATCCTGCTCTTGTTCGTCAGCCCTGTATCGCCGCAGTCGATGAAGAAACCGCCGAGGTACAGGATTTTCGGAAAAGAGTACACATGTGTGCAGACGAATGAGTCAGCAATCATTTATTGCCGTGAAATGATGGGAGGAAGAAAGCCGGACAAGATCTTTTTGATCGTCAGCCAGATGGTACAGGAAGAGGGCGACACGCCTTATGGCAGGATGACACACCTGGCATATCTGGAGCGTCGAATCCAGGAAATCTATGGAGATGCGGATATCGGGAAGCGCATCGAGATCCAGGCGTATGGAGATACCTTGAAGGATATGGACAAGGCCGTGATGGACCTGTCGGACATTGCGGGAAAGATGGCACGTTTTTCCAAGGCTCATGCGGGGGAAACGATCTATCTTCATGCGGATATGACGGGAGGGTTCCGTCATGCTTCCATGATGATGCTGTCCATCATGCAGCTCACGAGTTTTCTTGGTATTCATATAGGGCAGGTGCTCTACTCGGAGCCGAAACAGGAGTCGGTGTATGTGGCGAACAAGATCCATGCCATGTTTGACTTGATTTCGGGGGTGGAGGAGTTTGTGCAGTTTGGCAGCATCCATACCCTCCAACGCTATTTTGAGAGAAGCGCGGAATCGCAGAGCACGGAACTCCTGAATCTTTTGACGGCGATGAAGAATTTCTCTGATGGAATCCGTCTATGCCGGACCGATGCGATCCGGCCGATCATGGCAGATCTGCGGAAACGTATTGAAATATTCGAGGGTTCCGGTGGGAAGTCCTCGGAAGAGCATATTTTCCTGCAACTGCTCCAGCGGGTGAAGGAAGAATATGCCCTGGTTACCCAGGCAGATGCCTCGGAACTGGATGTCATCCGGTGGTGCATGAAGAAGGGGCATTGGCAGCAGGCCATGACCTTTGCCACGGAACGCCTCCCCATTTATATCGTTGACCATCATATCTGTGAACCGGTGGAGGGCAGCGGTTATGAGAAAAAAGGGGATACGTCCCATCATCATTGGCAGCAGTGCTTTATTGTAAATGCCAGAGTGCCTATGCCGAAGGTGCAGAAAGCGCAGAAGAAGGCAAAGGAGAACCTGTACCTGTTCTTCCGGGAGGCGTTGCAGGGAAACCGGATGCAGGTGGAAGAGGACTTGAAAACGTTGGAACTATTGCCGGAGAAGTTCTATCAGATGGTCAATGAAATAGAAAATGCCGATGCGTTGCTGGCTGAGGTGAGAACGCATATCGGCGGTTTTATGAATACGCCGTTGCGGGTTTCCATGCTGAATCGACTGTATCCTGCGGAATTCATGCAAAAGCATTGTATGTTTTCCCGTTTGCTGAAATTCCTTTATTTTTCATTGGGCGGAGATAATATGTCTTATTTGCATTTCCTATACAAGAATGTCTCCAGGGAGAGTATCCTCCGAGGATTGCTGAACTGCAAGATGGAACGGTGTGTGGAGCATGATGAGATCTATCTGTTGGTGCGTCTCTTGCAGTCGGAGAAAGAGAAGCGACTGCCGAACTCTGAGAAAGCCGAGCGATCCCAGGAAGAGAAATGGCAGGAGCGGGAGGCGTATTGGCGGGAGGCATTTGCCCGTGGTGTCGTCAGGACAAAATATCCGAAAAAATGGGAGCAGGTCATCCATCTGCTCAGAGCCTTCGAAAGGCTCCGCAATGAGCGAAACCGCATCAATCATGCGAATGATGAGCAGGTAGAGGCGCCAAGCATGGATGTGAAACTGGTAGAGGGTATGCTCAATGACTGTTTGGAGGCTATCCAAGATATCTTGCCCTCGTCTGCCCCAGTCCGTGCCCTGTGAGGCGGCCGACGCCGGAGAAGGCGGAGAACTGGGCCAGGAGCAGCAGGAGCTGCTGCTCCTCCCGGGCAAGATGTGACGTGTCAAAGCTGAATTCTCCTTCGAAGGCCAGTGTCCCGCGATCCTCCTTGAGATAGACCGTGCGGCTCTGCCCGTGCCAGCGGCGGGGTGGCAGGTCCCGGACCAGGGGGCGGATGTCCTGCCGGTGGATGGGCAGGGGCCTTTCGGTCAGGGCCCATTTGTCGGCCAGGGAGCCGAAGATGTATTCCGGCAGGGGCCAGGGGAAATCCCTGTCAAAACAGCGGAAGGAAACCGGGGAGCGGAAAGAGAAGGTGATCTCCCTGATGGAGGGGACGGAGAGGCAGCCGGCAATCAGGTCTTCTTCTGACAGGCATCCTGCTTCCCGGTGTTCTTCGGGGGACATCATGCAGTTCTCAATGGACAGATCCAGGCCGCCGATGCGGATGGGGGTTCCCGGCCGGATGGCCTGGAGGCTTTGGGCCAGCAGGTCGTTCCAGGCGGAGATGCGCCAGAAAACCATATCCCCTTCATGGGCAGTGAGACTGGTGGGATGTCGGTGGTTTTGCATTTTTGTTTTCGGCGGTTGTATTCCGGACAGAGGGGATATGGCGAAGGCTTTTTGCCGTTGCGTGTCGTGGATATATGCGGAAAGCTCCGGGCTGATTCCCTGAAGCAGGGAAAAGAAGGCAGCGTGCAGGAGCCTTCCGTGGAACAGGGGGATGCGGGCGGTATTCTTTGCCGATAGGCAGTAGACAGCAGCAGCGAGCATAAAGATTCTCCTTTCAGATGGACAAGGGGTTTCCTTTATTTTTCGACAAGATAAGGGGAAAACCTTTTTTGTGCTGGCGGGTCAGGATTCACGAATCTGCCAATAGGAAAGTGCCGAGAATTCGCAGGTTCCCGGCACTTTCTTTGTTTTTGATGTTTTGTTGTCAAGTCACTTCGGATTGTATTCTATGATCTTGATCTCGGGGTGCTCGTTGAGGTTGACCAGGTCTTCCGCAGAGAGGCTGATGACAGGGCGTGCGGCAAAATCGTTTGGGAAGGAGGCAATCAAGCCGCTGAGGCCATTGCTCAGCGTTACCCTGGAGCCGAGGAAAGCATCCTTGATATGGGTGAGCACGGGGATGCAGACGATGGGGTCGAGGCTCGTGTAGAGGTGTTCTGTGATATAGGTAATGGCATCGAAGGGGGTCTGCTTCACATAGCCTTCCCGTTCTGTCGTGATGTTGTCGTAGATATCGGCGATGGCAACGATGCTGGCATAGGGGTTGATTTCCCTGCCCTTGGAGCCGAAGGGAAACCCGGAACCGTCCATGCGCTCATGGTGCTGCATGGCAGCGAGCTTTACGCCATCGGAGATGCCAGGAAGGTTGTTGAGGATATGCTGGCCGTCCACCGTGTGCTTGATGTAGGTCTCGTAGTCCGCACCCTGGAGCATGTCCGGGTTCTTGTCGAGGATGCGCTGGGGGAGCTTCGTCTTGCCGATATCGTGGAGGAAACCTGCCAGCATGATATCGCGGCGTTTTTCGTGATTGAAGTGCATCCATTTTGCAATGACCCCTGCCAGGATGGATACCCGGAGGGAATGCTGGTAGACATCGCTGGCAAGGTGGTTGAGCTCGAAGAGATAGTCGATGACGCCGCTGTTGCGGGAGAGGGGCGCGATGGAAGTGGTGACGATGTTCTTGGCGCTCTCTACATGTTCCGGTTTCCCCTCGCTCACCTTGTCGAAAATTTCCTGTGCGTCCCCCACGACGGAGGAGTAGTCCTTCACAAAGGCGTTGCTGCGGCTGAACACAGCAGAGGCCGTCTGGTAATTGCTGCTGAGCTCGTATTCATCCTTTACATAAACGACTGGAATATTTAAAAAATTCAGGCGCGTGATATGAGCCTTGGTAAGCGTAGTGTCTCCGGATATCACCACAACCATGTCATCGTTGACCAACGAGCGCGCCAGCACCATGCCGGGTTTTAGGTCCTCTACAGAAACAGCTCTCAAGGCAAACACTCCTATCTTGGGACTGCCCATGCAATTCAGGGCAATCTTATGCAAATTCTACTTCTGTGTACAGTATTCGCTATTGGATGCGAAATTCCTACCTGTCACAGGAAAAAATTAGGGAATCATTCTTTTTGCAGTTCACGGTACTCTTTTGGGGTCATATGGAACATTTCCCGGAAGGCACGGGAAAAGGTGGAGTAGTCATGAAATCCGCAATCGTAACAGATCCGGGTGACGGGAGTTTCCCCCGAAAGGAGGCTTCGGGCATGGAGGAGGCGCTTGCTTGTGATGTACTGATGTATGCTGTAGCCGGTTTCCGCCTTGAAGCGCCGCATCATGTAGTGCTTGCTCATGTAGGACCTGGCTGCCAGGACATCGATGGGAAGATCTTCGAAGAGATGTTCATTGATGAACTGCAGGAGTCCCTGTATCTTTGGATTGTAGTCGGCCTCATGGAATTCCTCGATCTCATGGTCCAGCAGGGCGCGGTTCAGGAGAATCATGAACTCGATGAAGAGGAGCTCCGTATAAAGCCCGTTGGCGAATCCCTGGCTGCGGGCATTCCGCTCCAGTTTTTCCATATGGTAGAGCAGGTCATGATTCTTTCCGGGCATCACGTGCATGACACTGGAGCCTGTCTGTGCCTGCAGGAAGCAGGCGGAAAGGCTCTCGTCCCCACGGGAGTATCTTTGCAGGAATTCCGGCGCCATGTAGATGACGATGCGCTCATAGGGGGCTGCATCGGAAATGAGGGGGCGGTGGATCTCTCCTGCGCTTACGAAGATGATGTCCCGGGGTTTCAGGGGATAGGACTTTCCCTCGATGATATAGTCCCCTTTCCCCTGCATGAACAGGATGATTTTGTGAAAATCATGGTAGTGGAAGGGAATTTCCTTCATGACGGCATCCTTCAGCCGGAACACGCGGAAATCCTGCAGCAGATAGCCCTTCTTCTCATATTCTTCCATGCAATAGTACCTCTTCTTCTATTCTATTTCAAATATTGTAGCAATCAGGGATAGGCAACGTCAACAGGTATATTTACTATGAAAAGTTTGCCTTTGGCAAAATTGGAAGGACGTGTTATGATATGGGCAGGGATGCGTGTGTATCATGGGGTGGATAGTTTGGAAGATGTAGTGGAAAACAGGATCAGGAAGGGCTCAAGGGAATACCGGCGGGCAATTCTCGCCTTATTTTTTGGGAGCCTGACGGCTTTTGGCACGGAGTACTGTGTCCAGCCCATCATACCGATGTTCAGCGACACCTTTGGGCTGCAGCCGGCAATGGCGAGCCTTGCGGTTTCTTTCGGCATCGGAGGGATGGCTGCGGCAATGCTGCTCATTGCGAGCTTTGCGAAACGGCTGCCCAGAAAGCAGGTCATGTCCCTTGCCTTGCTCCTGTCAGCGGGAATGGCTATTCTTATGGCGGTCAGCCAGAGCTTCGAACTCATTTTGGCCCTGCGCCTCTGCCAGGGCATCGTTCTTGCAGGGTTTCCTGCCATGGCCATTGCCTATGTCAATGAGGAATTCGACAGTTCCATTACCGGCTTTGTGATCGGCATATATGTCAGCGGCAATTCCATTGGGGGACTGCTGGGACGTCTTTTGTTGAGCTTTCTCACGGATATCTTTTCCTGGCGGATGGCCTTGGGAATCCTGGGAGGGATCTATGCCGTCATAGGCATCATTTTCTTTCTGGTCTTGCCGAAGGCAAAGCATCGTGTAGACAGGAAGGCGAAGACCAGCGGCTGGAGAGAGTTTCATGGTCTCCTGGGGAACCATCGTCTGCTTGCTGTCTACGGGATTGCCCTTTGCATCATGGGTGCTTTTGTCTGCACCTACAATTTCATCAGCTATGTGCTGCTGGCGGAGCCCTATGGATTGAGCCAGACCGCGGTAGGGCTCGTCTATCTTCTCTATCTGGTGGGAACCCTGTCCTCGACGATCATGGGGCGGCTGTCAGACCGCATCGGAAACGGGAAGGTCGTGGTGATCTCCGTTCTCTGCATGCTGGCCGGAATCCTGGTTTCCCTTGGCATGCCGCTTTTCCTTAAGATTGCCGGAATTGGCATATTTACCTATGGATTCTTTGGCGCCCATTCTGCTGCCTGCAGCTGGGCAGGAAAGCTGGATGCGGGGGACAAGGCGAGAATTGCGTCCCTCTATATGTTCTTCTATTATATCGGCGGCAGTTTCATTGGCTCCTTTGGAGGCAATTTCCTCACGGCCTTTGGCTGGGCAGGCATCGTGGGTTTCCTGGGAATGATCCTTTTGTTGACACTGGCCGCTGGCATCATGCTCTTGCGGTCATTAGAGAATAGGGCATAAAAGCCTCCCTCTGGGAGGGGGGTGCCCCGAAGGGGCGGAGGGAGCCTTGTAGACGAATTTCCAACGGATATATAGTAACAGGCGGGAATCATGTGAAGACAGATATTTGGAAGAAGAGCCTGCTGCGTGGCTTTGGCAGGGTGCAGCAGGCCGTGGAACGCAATATTGGAATAATCTTTGGATTGTTTCTCCTGAATTATTTTACGATTCTTTGGACGAACATCCACATGTACCGGATGGACCAGCTGGCGGTGGTGCTCATTGATGGCGTGTTCCTGCTCGTGGGAACCGGCGTTTATGTGGTGCTTTTGGACTTGGTTCCCGTCGGTGCCCTGCGGCGGTTCCTTCTTGCCGCATCCTTTTTCATCAGCGGGTTACTGGGCGGTCTGGAACTCTTTTCCATCTGCAATTATCAGGCATTGGTGGGAGCCGGCATCGTTACGGCAGTACTGCAGACGAATCCCTCGGAGGCAGGGGAATTCCTTGGACGGTACGTGGGATGGACGGGCGCTCTGTTCATCTTGTTCGGGGCGGTTGCCTTTTGGTTTGGGTATTGCCGGCTTACCGAACTGCGGTTTTCTGTGATGCGGCGGCGTTGGCAGAATCGATTGCTGCCGGTTGCCTTCCTGGCAGGGATCCTTGCAGCAGGGGCGCTCTGGAACCACTATCATTCCTTTGTGCTGAACGATTCTCTGGACATTCCTGCGGTGCAGATCCAGCGGGCTGTGGATCGCTCTCTGGATGATATCGAGGCATATAAGCGGCTGGAGGAGGAAATGGAACAATCCGTGGAACTCACGGCCAATGAGGGGGATATCCCCTATGTGGTTTTCATCCTTGGGGAATCCACCTATCGCGGGCGCATGCATCTTTATGGCTATGATCTGGAAAATACGCCGCATCTGGATGAGATGGAGAGAAATGGGGAGCTGGCGGTGTTCCGTGATACCATCAGTCCGCAGAGCGCAACGGTGGCTGTGCTGAAGGAATTATTCACCTTTCATGATGCCGAATCGGATATGGAATGGTACCAATACAATAATCTCATGGATGTGCTGGACGCGGCGGGCTACAAGACCTTTTGGCTGTCCAATCAGGAGAGTTCCGGTATCTGGGGGAATGTGGCCCAGCTCTACGCGAATCGCTGCACGAAAAAGGCCTATACGAGTCTTCGGGAGTCGCGGGAGGACCATGGGCGGCTGGATGAGGAGTTGCTGCCGCTTTTGGATGCCTCTTTGGCAGAGTCCGGGGAGAAGAATTTCTACGTGCTTCATCTCATGGGAGGCCATGGCCTGTACTACATGAGGTTCCCTTATCTGTTCACGAAATTTACGGCAGAGGATATCCATGGGGAGCAGGCGGAGCTTTCCGAGGAGAAGCGGACAGAACTGGCCCAGTATGCCAACGCTCTTTTCTACAATGACGATGTTGTCTCTTCCATCATCGACAGGTTCCGCGAAAAAAACGCCATCGTCATCTATCTGCCGGACCATGGCGAGACCATCTATGATGATGGCAGCAATTTCTCGGGACATGTGGAGGAAAACCCCAATCGGTATACTCTGGAGGTTCCCTTGGTCTTTTGGGCATCGGAGTCTTTTCGGGCCGGGTATCCGGAGAAATGGGCAGCGCTCACCTCTGCGGTGTCTCGCCCCTATATGACGGATGATATGATCCATACGATTTTGGATCTGATGGATATTCGCACATCCGAATACGATGCGGCGAAAAGTGTCATAAATGAATCCTTTGATCGCCAGAGGAAGCGGATTATCCAGGGACGTGATTATGATGCGTCCATGAGGTAGTCATTAAATTTTGAAAAATGCAGGAAGTATGGTATAATGATGTCGGAAGAAAAACGCAGGAACTGGGAGGATTGTCAATGAAAAAAATACAGGGCCTTAGCCAGGCTGAGGTGGAAGAATCGCGAAAGAAGCACGGGGATAACGTGATTCCCGATTCGGAGCCTACCACTTTTTGGGATGAGTTCAAGGAGACCTTCAATGACCCCATGATCCGCATCCTGCTGGTCATTGTCGTAATCATGCTTGTCATGTATTCCCTGGGCCATGCCCAGATCTATGAGCCCCTTGGCACCATCGTGGCTGTCCTGATCGTGGCCTTTGTCACGGCGAAGACCGGGGTGGCCAGCGATACCAAGTATCGGGAGCTGAAGGAAAGCACGAAGAAGGATACCTGCAAAGTCTATCGGGAGGGCAAGGTCTGCAACCTGGAGATGGACGATGTGGTGGTGGGAGACATGGTGCTCCTCCAGTCCGGTGACAAGATTCCCGCGGATGGGGTCTTGGAAGACGGTGACCTGAGGGTAAACAACTCGGCTCTCAACGGAGAGGTGGAGGAATGCAAGAAGACCGCAGCCACGGAAAATCTTGCCTTTCCTGAGACTGTCACGGGAGAGGATCTGACGGGAAGCCATCTCCTGTTCCGCGGAACGGTGGTTTTTGACGGGGAAGGCGTCCTGGCTGTGCGAAAAGTGGGACTCGCTACCATGATGGGCAAGATGGCTGCGGAAATGAATGAGGATGAGCCGGACTCGCCCCTCAAGGTGAAGCTCAGCAAACTGGCAGAGCAGATTTCCGTGTTCGGCTATGTGTCCGCAGTGGTTATCGTGGCGCTTTACATGGCATATTTCATTCTGGGCGCCGGAGGCTTTTCCGCATATGGCGCCTTGGGATGGGAACGCATCCTGATGGATGTGGTGGAGGCTGTTTCCCTGGCCATCCTGATTGTGGTGTGCGCTGTGCCGGAAGGCCTGCCTTTGATGATTTCCCTGGTGCTGATGCAGAATACGAGCCGTATGCTGGATCACAACGTCCTGGTTCGCAAGGCCGTGGGTATCGAGACCGCAGGCTCCCTGAACATACTTTTCAGCGATAAGACCGGCACCATCACCAAGGGCCAGCTGGAAGTGGTGGAATTCCTGGCGGCGGATGGCAGCGTCATTCCCCTTGACAAACTGTCCCGGCACGGCAAACTGAAGAAAATGGTGAACCTGGCCATAGGAAAGAACAGCGCGGCCCTGTTTGATGCCAATCATCAGGTGATCGGCGGCAATGCCACGGATCAGGCGCTCATGCGTTTCCTTGGGGAAAAGGATTATCAGGATTTGCAGGGCGCCTACACAGTAGGTGCTCATCAGGGCTTCAACTCGGCCAACAAATTCAGCCAGGCAGAGATCAAGGAAGAAAAGAAGGTGTTCTACAAGGGGGCTCCGGAGCGCCTGATGGCGGCGGATTCCCTGCAGGGCGTGGATGCGTCAGGCAATGTGATAACTGCCGACAAGGACAAGCTCAATGAGAAGATTAATGACTATGCTACACGGGCCATGCGCGTGCTTGCCTTTGCCTATTCCAGCCAGCCCATGACGGAAAACAAGGTAAACAGTGATGCGGTGCTCATCGGCCTGGCGGCCATCCGCGATGATGTGCGCCCCGAGGCACAGGAGGCCATCCGTGAGGTGCAGACGGCGGGCATACAGGTGGTAATGATTACCGGCGACCGCAAGGAAACCGCGATTGCCATCGCCCGGGATGCAGGACTGATACAATCCGACAAGGACAAGGTCTTTGATTCCACGCAGCTGTCGGGCATGTCGGATGATGAACTCAAGGCGCAGATCAGGGATATCCGCGTTATCGCCAGGGCATTGCCCACGGACAAGTCCCGCATGGTGCGCCTGTGCCAGGAGATGAACCTGGTGGTGGGCATGACCGGAGACGGCGTCAACGATTCACCGGCCCTCAAGCGGGCAGATGTGGGCTTTGCCATGGGCAGCGGCACGGAGGCAGCCAAGGAGGCCGGGGAGATTGTGGTCCTGGATGACAACTTCCGCTCCATCAAGGATGCCGTTTTGTATGGCCGTACCATTTACCACAATATCCTGAAGTTCTGCAAGTTCCAGCTGATGATCAATGTGGCGGCAGTTGTGGTGACGGCCTGCAGTCCCTTCTTTGGCATTGCGGAGCCATTGAAGGTGGTCCACCTGCTCTTCGTCAATCTGGTCATGGACAGCCTGGGTGCCATCATGCTGGGCAATGAGCCGGCGATTGAGCGCTATATGCGGGAGATGCCGCGCAGGCGCGATGAGAGTGTCATCAGCAAGTCCATGGCCATACAGATCCTCTTTATGGCGGCCTGGCTCACTGGTATAAGCTTTGCCTTCCTGACCGTGCCCTGGTTTGCCGGGTTCTTTGGCAGCCAGGAAAAGCTCTACACCGCATACTTTGTCCTCTTCGTCATCAGTGCCCTCTTCAACGGGTTCAATGTCCGTGACGATGGCAGCGAGATATTCAAGCGGCTGGGCGAAAATCCCGATTTCCTGCGGGTGTGGGTTATCATAGCCGTGGTGCAGATGCTGATCGTGAATGCTGCCCTTGTGCCCTTTGAGGCATTCAAGTGGATCGGGGCGATGTTCAGCTGCACGCCCTTCAGCCTGGCGGGCTGGGGCCTGGTATTTGCCCTTGCCTTTACCATGATTCCTGTGGATCTTATCAGGAAGCAGCTGATGAAGGGTTGACAGCATAGGTATTGAGTGCCTGGCACTTGATATATAATACTAATCTATTTTTTTAAGGAGGAGTTTCATTATGGCAGTAAGTTTGCAGAAGGGCCAGAAGGTAGACCTGACGAAGACCAATCCCGGTTTGTCGAAGATTGTTGTAGGCTTGGGCTGGGACACCAACAAGTATGATGGCGGCGCAGATTTCGATCTGGACGCGGCAGCATTCCTGTGCGGTGCCAGTGGCAAAGTGAACGGCGATGAGGATTTCGTCTTCTACAACAACTTGAAACATGCTTCCGGCAGCGTTGAGCATCTTGGCGACAACCTGACAGGCACAGGCGATGGTGATGATGAGCAGATCAAGATCGATCTGTCCAAGGTTCCCGCCAACGTGGACAAGATTGATTTTACGGTTACCATTCACGAGGCGGATACGCGCAACCAGAATTTTGGCCAGGTGTCCAATGCCTTCATCCGTATTTTCGATGAGACGAATAACACGGAGCTTATCCGCTATGACCTGGGTGAGGATTTCTCCATTGAGACCGCGGTGGTGGTCGGCGAGCTCTATCGTCATGGCAGCGAGTGGAAATTCAATGCCATCGGCAGCGGCTTTCAGGGAGGCCTTGCTGCATTGGGACGGAATTTCGGCGTGAATGTCTGACGCCCTGTTATGAGATAGTTGGCAGGATTGTGGCTTGCGGTGCGGATTGTTTCGTGCCGCAAGCTGATTGGTTTTTGGATGGAGCTCTTGGAAAGACTTGAACGATTGTGTGATAAGGGAGTGCATTGATTATGTCAAGTTATGTACGAAGACTGCCGGTTTATTTGCTGCTGGACTGTTCCGGCTCCATGTCCGGGGAGCCCATCGAGTCGGTGCGCCAGGGGATCAAGATGCTGGTCAATGAGCTGAAGGGAGACCCGCAGGCTCTTGAGACCGCCTGCCTTTCGGTCATTACCTTTGCCAGCGTGGCACAGCAGACTTCGCCCTTGACGGAATTGATGCTTTTCAAGGAGCCGAAGCTGGAGGCCAGCGGTGCCACGGCTTTGGGCGGCGCTCTGAAGGTCCTGCGTGAGTGCATCGACAAAGAGGTCAGGAAGACCACGGAAAACCAGAAGGGCGACTGGCGTCCCCTGGTCTTTATCCTCACGGATGGCCTGCATACCGATGATGATGAGTTTGACCGTCAGACCGCGGATATCAAGACACTGAAGGTGGCCAATATCATAGCAGTGGGGGCAGGCCCTTATGTGGAGCAGGCGACATTGAAGAGGATCACGGACAATGTGCTCCTGATGAACACGGCATCTGCCGGTGATCTTTCCAAATTCTTTGCCTGGGTATCCGGCTCCATCAAGATGTCTTCCAAGAGCCTGGATGCAAAGCCGGGCGGAGCGATCGAGCTGCCGCCGCCGCCCCAGGGATTCACCATTGTTCCTTAAGGAGCGCATAGAATGGACAATGTGGAAAACAACGGGACGGAGCAGGTCGGCATGTTGTATAGCCGATCAAACACCAATAAGCGTATTTTGAATCCCATTAATATACCAGCCGGCAATGCTGGGGAGCCTGTCAAAATTCTTGTCCCCCCGCTGCCAGGCAATCCGGTCCTTATGAAAGTTCCTCCTCAGCCGCATGATATCGCTCTGACGAAAGTCAGCAGGAAATATGGATTGGAGCAGGAAACGGTGGAAAAGGCTGAACCTGAAGAAACGCAGTCCCTGTCTGACAGGGATGTGCTGGCGCATACGGCATCCTTGTGGAAATACAAGCCGGTTCCCGGGGATGAGCCTGAACCCTACAAGGAATATATCACCGAATCCGCCACTCTCGGGAAATTCCATGTTACTGCCGCCAGAGTGAGGGGCAAGAAGCACAAGCATGAGGGTACGAATTGTGATGATTGGTTTGAGACCAGGAATATAGAAAACTTTGTTGTACTGGCTGTTTCTGACGGTGCGGGCTCAAAAAAATTTTCCCGTATAGGAGCAAAAGCGTCATGTGAAGGCGCAATGCATTATCTTGAAAAGGAACTCAGCGGGCTCCTTCGTAAGAATCGTGCGCTTAAAGTGGATTTGTCCCAAAATATGCAGGGCAGCAGGTTTCAGCAAGCTGCTTCGCAGATGGCGAAGATCGTCCAGGAGGCGGTTTTGGTCGCCCGGAAGAATGTGATAAGCGCCTATGAAGAGAGACGAGGGAGCCAAAGCTATGCCGATGCAGTAAAGCGTGACTTGCAGCTGAATGATTTTGCGGCTACCCTTCTGCTTACACTGGCTATGCCTGTGGACGGTTCTGATGAGGTCTTTGTCGTGACCTGTCAGGTGGGAGATGGGATGACCGTTGCAATCAATCAGCAGGCAGACTATGAGCAGATTGTCACTCTTCTGGGGGATGCTGATAGTGGAGCCTTCGCAGGTGAAACGGAGTTCCTGACCAGTTCTTCCTTGGATTCACTGCAGAGCCTGATGGGAAGAACAAGGGTGACCAGAAAGAAAATAGATATTATCATGTCAATGACCGATGGTGTAGCAGATGATTATGAGCCGAATGGCAAGGAGATGTTCAGGCTGTACCTGGATCTGCTGGTCAATCGTGTGATAGCTTCGCCTGAGATGGACGGCCTGCTGAAACATATGGATAAGATGAGGCGCATGGAACTGGAGAAAAGCGTGCCTGCTCCGCAATCTTATCCGGCTGTGAGTGGGGACAAGGTGCCGAAGATGGTGCCTGTGCAGTATGTCAAGGAATTCTGTGAAAAGCAGGATATAGACTTGAAGACTCTATGGGAAGAGTATAGGGAACAGCTGGCTGTAATGTCCGGAACCATTGAGATGGACAGGGACAAGAGTCCGGCATCAAGACTGAAGGAATGGCTGGACAATTATGTGGTCAGGGGTTCCTTTGATGACCGCACCCTGGTGATCTTGCAAAGGGGAGAATAGAATGGCGAAAAAGAACCAGCATATTGAAAAAGCCATTCTGATGGACGACAGGGAAATCGAATATGTATGGACGGACAATCCACCCCGGGGCGGCATGAAGCATACCTATTTTACCCCAGACCGGAAATTTGCCATACAGTTCTTCAACAAGAAAGAGGATGCGGAATCTCCCCAGATGAAGGCCAGGCTTGAAAACATCGTGGGCCTTTATAATCCGACTTTATCCGAGGAGGAGGGCGGCGCCATAGGAAATACCAGGGAAACGGCGGCATATTTTTCCAATCTCTATTGCTGGCCTGCAGCCCTGATAAAGTCGCCACAGTTCGGAGTTGTCTGCCCTGTCTATCCTCCCAATTTCTTTTTTGGCAGGCATGCGGTGCAAAATGGCGTAAATCTTGACCTGGCGGGGAAGGACAAGAAGAGCAGGTGGTTTACTTCCCGTACCAGCAAGTGGCTGACGGATGACGAGTGCGGGAATTTCCAGACCATGCTGAGACTGTCCATATCCCTGGCAAGGGCAGTGCGTCGGCTCCATACGGCGGGGCTGTCACATTCGGACCTGTCCAGCAACAATGTCCTCATCGATCCCAAGACCGGTACCTGCGTGGTCATCGACATAGACTCCCTGGTGGTGCCGGGACTTTTCCCTCCGGAGGTGGCAGGAACCAAGGGGTACATAGCGCCGGAAGTCCTGGAGACCATGGAGCTGCCCTTTGACGATCCGGGCAGGAAGCTTCCCTGTGCTGCCACGGACCTGTTTGCCCTGCCGGTGCTCTTGTATGAGTATCTGCTGAGAAGGCATCCCCTGGATGGGCCGAAGATCTACAGCACAGCTTCCACGGAGGAAGATGAGTTCCTGCAGTATGGCCCCAAGGCCACTTTCATTGAGAATCCCCGGGATACCTCCAACAGGCCGGATGATCTGCAGGTGACCATCCATGACCTGGGGCCTCATTTGGAGAAGCTTTTCCTTCAGGCCTTTGTGGATGGCATGCATGACCCTGAGAAACGCCCCACTGCAGCCCAATGGGAAAAAGCGTTGGTGAAGACATGGGATCTGCTGCAGCCCTGCAGAAATCCCAATTGCCGGGGGAAATGGTTCATCCTGCACGATTTGCGCAGGCTCGTATGTCCCCATTGCGGGCAGAGGATAGATGCCAGGGATGTGATGCACCTGCGCCTCAAGAAGCCCATGCGTGGGCGCAAGGGGCAGTGGCAGCAGGTGGGGGAAATCAATCTTTACGATAAGATGCCTTTGTTCAACTGGCATTTCGTGGCAGATGTCTATCCCGATGAAAAGATGCAGGATCGTTCCATGCAGGCGTATATCAGCCATCAGGGGGAAGCCTGGTATCTGGTCAACAGTGCCCTGACGGGGATGCTTTCGCCAAAGGGGAACCTGGTACCGGTGGGACAGGCTGTGTGGCTGCAGGATGGGGCGATGTTTCCATCCTGCAATAAGCAGGATGCACTTCTGATAGAGGCAGTAAAGGGGTAATGGGGTAAGGCTATGAAGTCCATTCAACAGATTATCGATAGCGGAAATTCGAAGATAGATATCCCCATGGGCGAGTATGAGGGTCCCTTGCGGATCAATCGCTCCTGCACCATAGATGGGCATGGGGCTACCCTTTGGTCTAAGGGAGAAACGGCACTGATTGTGGATTCTGCCAATGTGACAATAAATCATCTGCGTGTGGAGATAACGGATCATCCGGAGCAGATCGTGGCCATCAAGGTCAAGAATGATACCGTGCTCAAAGATGTGGAAGTCCATGGACAGGAAGACATCAATGGTACGGTCTCCAAGTGGAAGCTGCCAAGGATGCTGGACTTTGGCGCCTTTGCAGCGGGCAAGGCGAATGAGTTTTGCCGGGAGATCGTTGCAGAAAGGAACTGCCGTATTGTCAATAATGTCCATGGCATGGACATAAAACCTCAGACAATATCGGCCGGCAGGAATGAGGTGTTCTTCAAGGTCACGTCCCTTATGAATTCCACGATTCTGTATGGGGATGTTGTCCTGCAGACGGATTACGGCGTGAACAAGAGGATCTACATAAGCGGGCGTGCCGTGCAGGGAGCACCGGAGATACATGAGCAGCAGGCAATGCCCTGCAGCACTGATACTGCTGGCTGTATGGACGGGCAGGATAGCGGCAGCCGTGCAATGAATGGATCGTCGGTGCCCAAATTGATCAAGGGGCAGCGTATTCCCTTGGGAAATGCAGAGAAGTTATTTATAGGCTTTCAAGGGGAATATAGCGGTTTGGAAGTGGATCCCTATGCGTTCCTGCTCTATGAAGATGGGAAGACCCGGCAGGACAGCGACCTGATTTTCTTTGGCAATACGCAGTCTGAGAGCAATGGCGTCTATATCGACCGTATGGATGGGAGCCAGGGAGCCGGCATCTGTCTGAAGAATGTCGGCAAGGATGTGGAAAGCATTGTTGTGGCCTTTGCAGTATATGCGGAAGATGGGAATACAACCAGGAATTTCTCCAGGGTGAAAAATCCCATGGCCAGGATATTTATGGAAGGCAATTGCAAGTATGAGTTTCTGCTGGAGCTTGGGTTGGAGCGCGTGGTAAATGCGCTTGAGATATACAGGCATAAGGGGGAATGGAAGATGAAAGCCGTTGGGGCCGGGTTCATGGCCGGGCTGAAGCGGCTGTGCGAACAGTATGGGATTGATGTTGAGTAACGAGACAGGAGGAATGTATCATGGCAGTAAATCTGCAAAAGGGACAGAAAGTCAATCTGAAAAAGGACAATGGCCAGTCGTTGGGGAAAGTGATGATCGGCCTTGGATGGGACCCCGTGGAACAAAAGAGCGGTGGATTCCTGTCCTCTGTTTTTGGCAGCAAGAATGATAACATTGACTGTGATGCTTCGGTGATCATGCTTCAGAACGGAAAATACTTGAAACAGAGCGACCTGGTCTATTTTGGCAATCTGGAACATTCATCGCGCGCGGTCAGGCATATGGGTGATAACCTGACCGGTGAAGGCGATGGGGATGATGAGCAGATCTTCGTGGATCTGGATGCGGTGCCTGCCGACTATGACAAATTGGTCTTTGTGGTCAATATCTACAAGGCCGAGTCCCGCAAGCAGCATTTCGGCATGATAAAGAATGCGTTTATCCGTATTGTGGATGATAAGGGAACGGAATTCTGCCGGTATGACCTGTCTGAAAAATATGATGGGATGACGGCCATGATCTTTGGAGAGATTTACCGTTATAAAGGCGAGTGGAAATTCAATGCCATTGGACAGGCCACCCAGGATGGGGATTTGGGTCTTTTGGCGAAAAGATATCTGTAAAGGAGGAGAACAATGGACTATAAGATACTTTATCCCGAGGCATTTCCGGTCATAGAGTGCCATCTGAAGCGTGGCGAGCGGCTGAAGGCAGAATCGGATGCCATGGTGGCCATGTCCGCCACTGTGGATGTGGAAGGAAAGATGGAAGGCGGCATACTCAAGGGCCTCATGCGCAAGGTGCTGGCAGGGGAGAGCTTCTTCTTCCAGGAACTTGCGGCAAACCGTGGGGATGGAACGGTGCTGCTGGGGCATCCTTATCCCGGAGGCATCATGGATGTGGACCTGGACGGTTCTTATGGGTTGGTGGTGCAGAAGGATGGCTTCCTTGCCGGTACACAGGATGTGCAGGTGGATACCAAAATGCAGAACCTGTCCCAAGGACTGTTCTCCGGCGAAGGGCTGTTCGTGCTCAATATCAAAGGCAGGGGAACTGTGTTCATCAGCAGCTATGGGGTGATCCATCCCATCAATCTGGATGACGGGGAAGAATTCATCATCGACAATGGGCATCTGGTGGCATGGCCTGACTATATGCACTACAAGATAGAAAAAGCCTCCAGCGGCTGGTTTTCAAGCCTTACTTCCGGAGAGGGACTTGTGTGCCGTTTCCGTGGCCCGGGAGTTATCTTGATCCAGACAAGGAATCCGAGCAGCTTTGAGGCCTGGATCCGGTCCATGATACCTCCTCCCAAATCCAAATAACTTGACTGCGGGCGGTGAATACTTCATCGCCTGCTTGTTTTCACACGAATGTAATGAGGGAAAAGAATGATTGAGAAGAGAACTTTGCAATACATGGTAGGCGGTCTTTTGTACATGCCTGCCTTTCAGGAGAATATGGTAGAAAAGATTCTTGGACGGAAAATTGCCGGCTTGACGTCTGTTGCTTTTTGCCTGGAGGATGCCATTCAGGACGAGGCGTTGGAAGATGCGGAGAAGAACCTTGGCAGCATACTGGAGGAGATGCGTTCCGCATACGAGGAGAGGCGGGAACAGCTGCCGCTCTTGTTTGTGCGGGTGCGCACGCCGGAGCATATGCGGCATATCTCTGTTTTCCTTGGCGAAGCGGAGAATGTACTCACGGGCTATATCCTGCCGAAATTTGATATAAGCAACGGGGAGGCCTACAGGGAGGTCCTTCGGGAGATCAACAGGGGACGGCAGGAACCGCTGTATGTGATGCCTGTCCTGGAAAGCGGTATGATCGCGGACAATGAGACCCGTGTGCCTGTGCTTCATGGAATCAAGGAAATCCTTGACAGCATGAAGGAGTTCGTGCTGAATGTGCGGGTAGGCGGCAATGATTTCAGCAATCTGTATGGCCTTCGCCGCCCGGTGGACACGCCGATCTATTCCGTGGGGGTCATCCGCGACATCCTGGTGGACATACTGAATGTGTTCGCAAGGGATTATGTGGTGTCAGGACCTGTATGGGAATACTTTGACGACAAGAAGGGCTTTGACTGGCTGGAGGGGCTTTTGCAGGAGCTGAAGCTGGACCGCATCAATGGCTTTATCGGTAAGACCGCGATACATCCTTCCCAGCTGCCTCACATCTATGACAGCCTGAAGGTCAGCCATACGGACTATGAGGATGCCAGACAGGTCCTGCTGTGGGATGTGGAGAAGCTGGGCGTGGTCAAGAGCGCAGACGGCAGCCGCATGAATGAGGTAAAGACGCATCGCAGGTGGGCAGAACGTACAAGGATCTTGGGGGATATCTATGGAATCAGGGACGAGGCAAGGCTGCGGAGCAGCCATAGGGCAAGCAGGCTTCACGGCTGAGGATCTGCTGCGTGTGGCCAAACGGCACAACAACAGGAAGCGCAAATATATACTGGTAAATCCCCTGCAGGGAAAACATGTGCCCGTAAGCCCGACCCTGGCCCTTTCCATGATGCGGGCCCTTGGGGACAAGGTGGCGGCAAGGTATGGAGATGCCAGGCTGGTCATCGGTTTTGCGGAAACTGCTACCGCCATAGGGGCGGTGGTGGCCAATTCTGTCAGTGAGGAGTGCGTATACCTTCAGACCACCCGGGAGGAATTGCCCCATCGGGGGGCGCATATCGACTTCCTGGAAGAACACAGCCATGCGCCGGAGCAGAGCCTGGCAACGGAACATCTGGAGGAATGGCTTGCGCATACGAATACGGTGGTGTTCGTGGATGACGAGATCTCAACGGGAAAGACAATCTGCAATATCATTGCCCGCCTGAAAGAGGAATTCCCGGCGCTGGAAGGAAAACGGCTGGTGGCAGCCTCCCTCCTGAACCGCTTGTCCCCGGAGAATGAGCAGCGTTTGGAGGATGCCGGGGTAAAGAGCGAATGGCTGGTCAGGCTTCCCCAGACCGACTATACGACGCTTGTGGAGAGATTCCAGGCAGAGGAAACTGCAGCCGCACCCAGCGGCAAGGATTGCGCCTATGAGCGCCATCTGTTGAAGATGGGGCATGACCCCAGGCGGGGAACGGCAGCAGGGGAATATTTCCGTGAGTGGGAACAGTCCGCAGATGAGATACTGGCGCAGCTGTCCCTTGATTTCAAGGCAGACACTCTGGTCCTGGGAACGGAGGAATGCATGCTTCCGGGGCTCATCCTTGGCAGAGCCTTGGAACAGAGAGGGGCAAAGGTCTGTTTCCATGCCACCACCAGAAGCCCCATCAGCATTTGCAGGGCGGAAGGATATCCCATAAGGAATGGTTGGGAGATCGGCAGCCTGTATGACGGGAGCGGCACGCGCAGGAATTTCATCTACAATCTGCGGAGCTATGAACAGGTCATCATCCTGTCGGATACGCCCCTGCCGGAGGAGGAGCGCATGCAGGGACTCCTCGGGGCCTTGAAGGAGAATGGCTGTGGCAGGATTTTTTACCTGGGGAGGCGTGAAGATGTTTAGCACATATCATTCGGAGGATGTCACCATACTGCTCAAGGACATCACCGGCCAGGTAAAGCCCATGGGCACGAAGGAGCGGGAGAGGCTCATACAGGGAGGGCGGCATTATTCGGAGATGCTGCCCATAGAGTATGAGCCCACGGAAAAATACCTGAAGGCATATTATGATGCCCTGGGCCGTTATGCCAGGATTACGGCGGAAGCTACGGCATCCGTCAGCGAGAAGATATACCGCCAGAAGGGGAAGGATGCGGTGCTGGTTTCCCTGGCGCGGGCAGGTACACCCATCGGCATCCTCATCCGTCATTACCTGCAAAAGCGGTATCAGGCAATGGTGCCCCACTATACCATATCCATCATCCGTGGATTGGGAATCGACAGGAATGCCATGGACTATATCCTTGCCCGCCATAAGCCGGAGAATATCCAGTTTGTGGATGGCTGGACGGGGAAGGGGGCCATCCAGAGGGAACTGGACAAGGCAATGCAGGACTATTCTCCGGTGAGTCCCGGACTGGCGGTGCTCTCCGATCCTGCCCATGTGGCAGAGAAGTGCGGCACCCATGAGGACTTCCTGATTGCCAGTTCCTGCCTGAACTCCACGGTATCCGGGCTTTTGAGCCGCACGTTCCTGAGGGAGGACATCATAGGCCCGGAGGATTTCCATGGGGCGGCCTTTTATAAAGAGCTGATGGATCAGGACCTGACCTATCAGTTCATCGGAGCAGTGGAACGGGAATTTCCCCAGTCAGCGGAAGCCCGGGGAAATGACGGTTCCGGACAGGGCACCGGAATGGATGAGGTCCTGCGGATTTCCAAGGCCTTTGGCATCGGCGACATCAATCTCATAAAGCCGGGAATCGGCGAGGCCACCAGGGTGCTTCTGCGGCGCCTGCCCTGGAAGGTATTGGTATACAGTCTCAAGGATGAAGAACGGCTGGGGCATCTCTATGAACTGGCCCGGGAGAAAGGAGTGGAGGTTGTGGAATATCCCCTGCAGAACTATCTTGCTTGCGGATTGATACAATCTCTGGCGGATAACTGATGGAGAAAAAGATACTTTTTGCCTGTGACCTTGACAACACCCTGCTGGTTTCCCATCGATGCAGGCAGGATGGGGATGTGTGTGTGGAGCTGTACCAGGGCAGGGAGCAGAGCTTCCTGACCAGAAAGGCCATCGAGCTCCTGCGACAGGCAGTGCAGATGGTGGAGTTCGTGCCGGTCACGACGCGGTCCATAGAGCAGTACAAGAGGATCCGCTGGCCGGAAGGCTGTGAGCCGGAACTGGCTGTCACCACCAATGGGGCTGTTTTGCTGCGCCGGGGCACACCTGATGATGCGTGGGCAGGGAAAGTAAAGCCCTCGATAGATGCCTGGCGTGATGAGATGAATGCGCACTGTGAGAGACAGTCCTTGGTAAAGGATTTTATCCGGTGCCGGATTGTGGATGACAGCTATCTGTTCCTGTACTGTGATGAGGGTGTGGATGCTGCGGCCCATGCGGAGGCATTCCGTAGGCAGACACAGCTGGATGTGGAGCACATGGGCAGGAAAATCTATTTCTTCCCTCCGGCAGTGGGGAAGGGCAAAGCCCTGGCACGGCTAAGAGAAACAAGGCAGGACTGCTATGTCTGCGCCGCCGGTGACAGCACTATGGATCTTCCCATGCTGGAGGTTGCAGACAGGGCTTTTGCAGAAAGAGCCCTGAAGGGCCTGGTGGGCGAAAATTGTCTATTGCAGCCCGAAGGAGCCGTGTTTTCCGAATGGATGCTTGAGGAATTGTTTCGTATTCAAAGGGCACTTTTGTGAGAAATGTTCACTTATTGATATAACAAGAGAAGTTCCCCAGCCTCTATAGGTGGGGGGACTTTTCTTGTTGAAACGTCGACTAGTGTAAGACCTCGTTCAGATTTAGAATAATCAATTGTTCGATATGTGGTCAGATGCTAGGAAGAGGAGGGCGACGTAGCGGTGCTACGTCAACCGACGATGACAAAGCAGATGACTGCATAGCGGGCAATTGTTATAAAGATGAACGAGGGCTTACACTAGTGCAACAAGTTTTTAATAACTTGCTGTATCACGCCTTGCAGATTTTCATCTGCAAGGCAGAGAGCGCAGGCGTAGCAGAGCTACGTCAAGCGAACGACAACGCAGATGGCTGCATATCGGGCAATTATTATGGATATGAACGAGGCGGGACACTAAGACATTATTTGAACAGCAGTTAAGAAAACTTTTAGGCAACTGGAGTGTCAAGCGAATTTAGGCGGTTTTGAAACACGCCAAAATATCTTCCTAATGCTATTGTCTTCCGGTTCCTTACGAAAGGAGGAAGTATGTTGTGGAATACAAGGATTATCTGACATATTGGAAATCATTGAAGGTAAGAACAGCAGCAGATTTGGAAGCTGTTTTGAACGGGCAGATTATAAACTTTGCTTATCATTCCGGAAAAATTGAGAATCCTAACATTACATTTAATGATACCAGGGAAATTTTTGAGAATGATAGTGTTTCATCTTACACAGGGGACTTAAGGACATTATTTGAAATCAGAAACGCCAAGGATGCAATTTACTTGATGCTTGACCATTTTGATAAAAGAAGCCCGCTTAGTGAAGAGCTGATAAAAGAATTTCAATATGAGCTAACGAAAAACACCTATGATAGAAGACGTTATACGATTGGAGAACGTCCTGGTGAGTATAAAAAGCATGATTATATCGTAGGGCAGGATGAAGTGGGGGCCTCGGCTGAGGAGACTGCTGAGGAAATGAGGGAACTTGTTGAAGATATAGCTTCTAATGAGTTGAATTCAGCCAATATACTCAAGGTAGTTGCCTTTTTCCATTGTAAGATGGAAAATATCCATCCATTTTCTGATGGGAATGGACGTACTGGCAGATTGTTGATCAATTATCTGTTGGTTTCCCATAATCATCCACCAATGGTAATTTTCAATGAAGATAAAAATGAATACTACGATGCACTGCAAGATTGGGACAAAAATCAATCCATTGCTAAGATGGTAAACTTTATGAAAAAAGAACTAGAAAAGACTTGGGGGAAACGTGTTGAAAAATTTGTTGGAACTGCTTAACCATCCCTGCCCATCATCTCGTTTAGCGTCACCAGTATAACTGCACCTGCATCGCTGCATTCCTTGAATTCCCGGGTGAATCCGGACTTGGAGAAAATTACGTACCTGCAGTTTTTCCCTCTGGAAAAAACTGCTCCGTAATTGCGCATCAGCTCCAATTCGTCGCGGCCAATCTTCGTGTTCCTGTATTTGCAGGAGCCTATGAGATAGGACTTCTCGCCGGAATCCTCGAGAATTTCCCCAACGATATCGATTTCTATTTCCTTTTTCTCTGCCGGATGATTTCCCCACCATCTGCCCAAGGACAGGATCTCATAGGGCAGATTGTCAGCGTAATACAGCAAATAATCATGGCACATGCGTTCAAAAACGAAGCCCATGAAATCAGGAATATATGGCTTGATTACCTTGTCATACACCCGCTGTATCCTGCCGGACACAATCAATGCAGTGTTGTTTGGCACAAAACGATACCAAAATCTAAAAAAACTATCATCGATGGAATAGATGGTCTGCTTCGAATTTGCATTGGCCAGGGGGCGCTCTCGTTTCACGATTCCAAGTTCCATAAGAGTCTTGATGTATTTAGAGCAGGTCGCAGTGTCTATCTTGCACTGGGAGGCTATTTCTGCCATTTTGGAGGCCCCTTCAGCAATGGCAGACAGGATATCGCTGTATTGTGATGGCTCCCTGAGTTCCTGTTTCAAAAGATTTTCCGGCTCCTCGAATAAGTAGCTTGACCTGTCAAATAGATTTTCCTTGAGCGCCTCATCTACATCATCCTTGACATTCAATTTTCTTATGTAATGGGGGATACCGCCGGTTATGCCATAAACAATCGCATTTTGTTCCGGGGTCAGATGGGGGCAGAATATGGCAGTTTCTCTGTAAGTGAGTGATTCCAGCTTGAATTGCCCTGTCCTGCGTCCGTACAAGGGACTTTCGTCTCCCAATACCTGCTTTTTCATAAAGCTCATGGATGAGCCGCACAGAATCAAATACAGCTTTGTCTTCGTCCAGGTATGGTCAATGATGTGCTGCAGCAAAGAGGAGATGGAATCTTCTGCCTTTGCCAAATATGGATATTCATCAATGACAAAGACCAGACGGTCATCCCGGGCCAGCCTGCTTATCTCTCTTAGCGCGTCATCAAAGGTTTGGTACTGGGGGAAACTGAGGGCATCCGGTTCTTTGAATAGGTGGATTGCCTTGGAGAGAGCAGATAGGTTTTTGCTTGCCGTCGCCTTAAGAGCTGAGAAATATACCGTGGGCTTATCCTTGCAGAACTCATTTATCAGGGCAGTCTTTCCGACCCGTCTCCTTCCATAGATGATGATGCATTCGAAGGCACCATTGTCATACCTCTTCTTTAGTTTTTCCAATTCTTCCTCTCTGCAGTAGAACATGATGGACTCCTTTGGTAACTTGTGATTCACTAACTTATAATTCACTAACTTATGATTATGATTATAACGCATTGTTCAAATTTTGCCAACGGCAAAATCTTCCAATTGACGTTTCAACGAGGCGGAAGATATTGGCTCGCCGCCTGTTATTTGCATCCATCCCCCCACCTACAGAGGTTGGGGGACATCTCTTGCCTCGTTATAACAGAAAGCCGAAAAGCCTGTCAATAAAGCTGAGGCACAAGGCCCGTGCTAAAGAGAGGATTTTCGACAGATATGACGAATATTTACAATAGTGAAGGAAGATAGAGGATGGTGCTCAACGATGAGAGAAAAAAGAATAGTAAAGGTTCTATTGGCTGTCCTGTTATGCGTGATCGTTGTGCTGTCTTTGGCGGTCATGCCAGCCCTTGCCGCCCCCGGGAAGGATGATGCTCTGACGGTTGGCGTGCCAGCGAACCGATGTCCTGTCTTCTATCAGGATACAGACACCGGAGAGCTTACCGGCATTGGCGTGGACCTGATGCGTACGGCAGCGGAAGAAGCAGGATACTCCGTCACCTTTATGCCCATCGGGGAAGGAACGCTGAAGGATGCGCTGGATAACGATGTGTATGACATTGTTTTACCCTTTGGCAGCGCCATTACCAGCAGTGCCGGGAATCCATCTGTCGTTTCAGACAAATTGATACAGACACCGTTTGTCCTGGTCACGGAAAACCGCCGCGAGGTGCCTCCTTTGAATGATATTCGCGTCGGGATGCTCAGTTCCCTTGGCGGAGGGGCGGAAACTGTCCGCAAGCTTTTTCCGGGCATCGAAATCACGATGTACGATACGATGGACGAATGTGTGAACGCGCTCCGTGCAGGAAAAGTGGACGCTTTGCTGCACAACTCCTATGTCTGGAGCTACGTACTGCAAAAGCCGTCCTACGGTGACCTGGTGGTTCAGCCATCGGCCATGTTTTCCATGGACTTCCGGGCAGGGGCAAAGGATACGCAGGAAGGCCGCATGATCATTGAGCGGCTGAACAGCGGCATTGCCTCGCTGACCGACACCCGCCGCCAGGCAATCGTTCTGGAGCATACCTCCAAACGATTGTATCAGTATGATCTCTATGATTATCTTTATCAATACAGGTTAGCTATCCTTTTTGTGGTTCTGCTTTTGGCTGCTATCATCGTGATTGCCATGCAGAGGATTCACGCCGTCCGGAAAGAGCAGGAAGAGAAGCTGCGTTATGATGGCCTTACCGGTCTTCCGAACATGTCTTATTTCTTTGAACTGGCGGAGGCAGGCAGGGACAGGGTCCTGGAAAATGGTGGTACGCCTGTTTTGCTGTATATGGATTTCAGCGGAATGAAGTTCTTCAATACGAAGTACGGCTTTCTTGAGGGCGACAACCTGCTCAGGGCTTTTGCGGAAATACTGGCAGGCACCTTTGGAAATGAGCATAGCTGCCGCATCAGCGCCGATCATTTCGCTGTACAGACGGAAAAGGACGGTCTGGACAATAAACTGCTTGACTTGTTCGCAAAGAGCCGGGAGATGAATGAAGGGAAGAACCTTCCTGTCCATATCGGCGTCTATATTGCGGAGAGTGAACCAGTTCATGCCAGTGTTGCTTGTGACAGGGCAAAGATGGCTTGCGGCGAATTAAGCGGCAGATATGAGACGGCTGTAAGCTATTACGATCAGAATCTGAGTGAAGAAGCTGCGAAAAGGCAGTACATCATCGAGAATATTGACAGGGCAATCAAAGAAAAATGGATTCAGATGTATCTCCAGCCAATCATTCGCGCCGTCAGTGAACAGGTTTGCGATGTGGAAGCGCTGGCAAGATGGATCGATCCGGAAAAAGGTTTTCTGTCCCCGGCTGACTTCATTCCGGCCCTGGAAGATGCGAGACTGATCTACAAGCTGGATCTGTACATGGTCGATCAGATTTTGGATTCCATGAAAGAAGAAAGGGCCGCCGGTTTTTATGCCGTCCCCCATTCCGTGAACCTCTCGCGTTCCGATTTCGACGCATGCGACATAGTGGAAGAGATAAGGAAGCGTGTGGATGAGGCTGGCATGGACCGGGCTCTGCTTAACATTGAGATTACAGAGAGCATCATCGGCAGTGATCTTGGATTCATGAAGGAGCAGATTGAAAGGTTCCGGAATCTCGGCTTCCCTGTTTGGATGGATGACTTCGGAAGCGGTTATTCATCCCTGGACGTGCTTCAGAGCATTCAGTTTGATCTGATCAAATTTGATATGGGCTTCATGCGGAAGCTGGACGAGGGAGACGGCGGGAAAATCATCCTGACCGAGTTGATGAAGATGGCCGCTTCCCTCGGTGTGGACACCGTATGTGAGGGCGTGGAAACCGAGGAGCAGGTTCGTTTCCTGCGGGAAATCGGCTGCTCCAAGCTGCAGGGATTCTACTTCAGCAAGCCGATACCCTTTGGGACGCTCAAGGTGCTGCGCGAAAGAAGCAACCTGATTCAAAGAGAAAATCCGCAGGAATCAAGGTACTATGAGCGTATCGGACGAGTGAACCTCTTCGACCTGTCCTTCCTGGCAAATCTGGATGACAGCGTGACCAAAAACACCTTTGATACGGTTCCTATGGGCATTATGGAAGTCAGTGCCGAAGGAGACAAAGTAAAATATGTCCGAAGCAATCAGTCCTTCCGTGATTTCATGAGACGCGCTTTCGGGTTCGATCTGTCTGATCCGGAGGTGGAATATACTGTTCCACTGGAAGGCTCCGGCTCAACTTTTATGAAAGCAATTGAGCAAAGCAGGGACAATAACAACCGCATATTTGTTGACGAAGAAATCCAGGACGGCGCTGTTGTTCATTCCTTTGTAAGGATCCTTGGGAAAAATCCGGTGAACGGGAAGGAATCGGTTGCGATTGCCGTGCTCTTTATCAGTGAATCGGGCAAAGGCGAAACATATGCTGATATCGCGCAGGCTCTTGCCGCCGACTATTACAATATCTTCGCGATTGACCTGGATACAAACGACTACATTGAGTATTCTTCCCAGATTGGCGGTGAAGAACTGTCTGTCGTGCGGCACGGCGAGGATTTCTTTGCGTCGGCAAGACGCGAGGCAATGACCCGTATTTATGAAGAAGACAGAGAACCCTTCCTTGCCTTGTTTACAAAGGAAAATGTTCTTCGGGACATTGAAAAGAAGGGCGTGTTTACAACCACCTACCGTCTGATCGATACGGGATCGCCCGTGTATGTCAATATGAAGATCACGCGGATGCACGGCGGAAACTTCCTCATCCTGGGCATCAGCATCATTGATGCGCATATGAAACAGCAGGAGGAGGCCCGGAAGATCAGCGCACTGAATCAGACGATCACCTCCCTGCTGGACAGCATTCCCGGCATGGCCTTTACAAAAGACACCGAAACTGGCATCTATCTGGCCTGCAACCAGGCTTTTGCGGAATACGCGCATAAGGAGACGCCGGATGGAGTTGTGGGCTTGACAGACGCAGAGATTTTCGATGCGGAGACGGCAGCGCATTTTGTGGAGGATGATCAGGCAGCACTCCGGATGGACAAGCCGTACATCTTCTTTGAGGATGTGCCGGACGCTGCGGGGAATCAGCGCCAGTTCTGGACCACCAAGCTGAAATACACCGACCCCTCCGGGCGCTTATGCCTGCAGGGCTTCTGCCAGGACGTGACGGGCATTCTTCGCTTGCAGCGGGAAAACACCCGGGCAAAGGAGGACTATCGGAAGGCGAGCGATACCGCCATGATCTTTACGCATCTGGCACATGGACTGGCCAGGGGCTACACGGATCTGTACTATGTCAATATGGACAACGACGAGTTCATCGAATTCAATACCGACAACGAACGCGGCGTGCTCAGTGAAGCGCGGAGGGGCTCGGACTTCTTTGAAGGATGCAAACGGGATGCCAGGCTGTTCGTGCATCCGGAGGATCAGGAAGCCTTCGTGCAGGCCATGAATCGGGAGTTCCTCTCCAAAGCACTGGAAGGCAACGAGGTGTTCGAGCTGGTTTACCGCAGGATCAAGGATGGCCGGACCTTCTATGTCTTGATGAGAGTTACGCGCATGGAGGATGATCCGCGGTTTATCGTCCTTGCCGTCAGGGATATCGATGAGGTGATGCAGCATCGCCGCGAGGAGGCACGCATTCGGGAGGAGCGGGTCATCTATGCCCGTCTGCATGCGATCACCGGCAACTTTATTGTCATCTACGTTGTGGATCCCGAGACCAACCACTATCGGGAGTTCAGCGCCACCAGTGACTATGTGAAGAGCTTCGACACGGAAAAAACGGGGACAGACTTCTTCAGCGCAGTGCGGAGGGATGCCTGTGTTTATAACCATCCGCAGGATTTGAGCCGTTTCCTCGCGGCCTTCACCAAAGAAAACATACTGGCAGAGATTGAACGCAGTGGTATCTTCACATGGGGTTACCGCATCATGATGGATGGCAAGCCGCTTCACGTTCAGATGAAGGCTGCATTGGTTGAGGAGAAGGATGGTCCGCGCTTGATCGTCGGGGTTAATGACATTGATCAGCAGGTTCGGCAGGAGACGGAAATGAAAGAACGCCTTGATCAAGCACAGTCCCGGGCGAATATTGACGCGCTGACAGGCATCAAGAACAAGCATGCCTATTTGGAGATGGAGGCGCTGTTGGACCGTCAGATAACGGATCATCAGCAAACGCCCTTCGCCATCGTGATTCTTGACGTGAACAATCTGAAAAAGATCAACGATTCCTTTGGACATCAAGCCGGCGATCGGTGCATCCGTGACGCAAGTAAGATCATCTGTGATATCTTCAAGCGTAGTCCGGTTTTCAGAGTGGGTGGTGATGAGTTTGCTGTGATTGCACAGGGTCAGGATTATGAGCAGATTGATGAACGGATTGAAGCAATGCGCAGATATAATGAGGAAGCTGCCCGTGCAAATGGAATCGGGATTGCTTGCGGCATGTCAAGATATGAAAATGACAAATGCGTAGCCGCAGTCTTTGAACGCGCTGACCAAAGAATGTATGAGAACAAACACTTGCTCAAATCGGACAATGATAGAAATTGATCGTGCTGTTTTGGAATGCGAAGAAAGGGCACTTTTTGCAATATGAAAAGCACTTTTTTCGTTTTTGTGGACAAAAATGCCTGATATAATAAAAACCGTCAACAGGAAAGAGAACAGCCCGGCAGGGCAGTACATAGATGGAGGCGGTAAAGATGCTGGTCGTGAAAAATTATGTAGTCAATCATACGGAATATATGGTGATTCATGGCATGCGCGATTACATGCCGGGCAAAGAGGCAATCCGCCTTCTGGCCCATCGCCGGGATGGTGTAGGCGCGGACTTTGTCATGGTCTTCACGGGAAGCGGGCAGGAACCCTCCTTCCGCCTCTATGGGGCAGATGGCAGGGAGCGTGCAGCCGGCAGGGAGGAATATCTCGTCTTGGCGCATTATCTCCGGGATGAGGGAATCTCCGCCAATGCCGCAGAGCTCGTGAAGCATCTGGGAGAGGAGACCCTGTCTGTGGCAGGCGAAAAGATCCCGTCCTTTGAGATCCATGTGACGGAATCCTTCCTCGGCAAACTCAGGGCACTTGAAAAAGCATCCTCAGCCGTAGCATGAATGTATGGTTTCATGCCGGTCTCATAAGGCTCCCTTTTCGATGGGCGGAAAGCCTGTTCGGAAAGGGGGCTCCTTTTATTTTGGGCAGGGAGGAATCCGCATTGTGGAAAGCGAATAAAATACAAGAGTGTGCTGTTGTTCAGGTGGTGTAAAAAAGATGTGCGGAAAGGAAGGCAAGTGTTATGCAGACCTATAAGATTGCAGTGATTGCCGGGGATGGGATCGGGCCGGAGGTCATTTCCGAGGGGAAGAAGGTTCTGGAGGGGATTGCCGGGCTGGACGGTGGATTTCGGGCGGAGTTTACGGACTTTCCCTGGGGCTGCGAATACTATCTGAAGACGGGACGCATGATGGAGGAGAACGGCCTGGAGAAGCTGAAGAACTTCGATGCCATCTATCTGGGTGCCGTGGGATATCCCGGCGTGCCGGACAACGTGTCCCTGGGGGGCTTGCTTCTGGAAATCCGCAGGGGCTTCGATGAGTATGTCAATCTGCGCCCCGTGAAGCTGCTGAAGGGGGCTCCCTGCCCTCTGAAGGATGTGCGGCAGGAAGACATCGATATGATCGTGGTGCGGGAGAACAGCGAGGGGGAATATGCCAACGTAGGGGCAAGGCTCTATCCCGGCACCCCCCAGGAGATGGCACTGCAGACGGGGGTGTTTTCCCGCAAGGGCTGCGAGCGGGTCATCCGTTATGCCTATGAGCTGGCGAAGCGGGAGCACAAGACCCTTACAAGCATCAGCAAGGGGAATGCCCTTGGGTATTCCATGGTCTTCTGGGATCAGATTTTCAAGGAGGTTGGTGAGGAATATCCCGATGTGGAGACATCCTCCCTTCTGGTGGATGCTGCCAGCATGTTCTTCGTGAAGAATCCGGGGCGGTTCCAGGTGGTGGTGACGAGCAATCTCTTCGGGGATATCCTGACGGATCTCGGCGCGGCCATTGCAGGAGGCATGGGTCTGGCGGCCGGGGCGAACCTGAACCCGGAGAGGACCTTCCCCAGCATGTTCGAGCCGATTCATGGCAGTGCGCCGGATATTGCGGGGAAGGGGCTTGCGAATCCCCTGGCGGCAATCTGGAGCATCGGCCAGATGCTGGATTTCTTCGGCCATGAGGACTGGGGAAGGCGCGTGATTGATGCCATTGAAACCCTGCTGGTGGAGAAAAAGACCTTGACGCCGGATTTGGGAGGCATGGCAAAAACCAGTGACATCGGCGAGGCCATCCTGGAAATCCTTCGGCGCTGACAGGCGTTTATGCGTCATAACTTGTAGATCTTGTCCATCCGCTCAGCCAATACCATATCGTGTGTGATGATGACCAGCGCACGTTCCTTTTGGTGGGAAAGAATTCCTTCCATGAGGGCGTGGGCTGTTTTTTTGTCCAGTCCTGCGGTGGGCTCGTCCAGAAGGAGAATCGGGGCGGCGGAGGCGAGGGCAAGGGCGATGAGCAGACGCTGCCGCTGGCCGCCTGACAACCGGCTCCCGTTTTCTCCCAAGGGGGTATCCAGCTTCTGGGGGAGGGAGAGGATGTCTTCTTTCAACTGTGCCGCAGACAAGGCCTCCCAGATGCTTTCCTCCTCAATGCCCGTATGGAGGCGCAGGAAATTTTCCCGCACGGAAGATTGGAAGACGTATTCTCCCTGCAAACAGGGGGCAAAGGCTTTGCGGATCCCGTCGGGGGAATGTCGGGAGCAGTCCGGTCCCTTCAGCCTGATATGGCCGGATTCCGGCGGCCACAGTCCCATGAGCAGGCAGGCCAGCGTGGTCTTGCCGTAGCCGCTTTCCCCGATGATGGCGAGTTTTTCTCCCGGGCAGAGGGTGAAGGAGACATTTTTCAGGACAGGGAGTCCGGGAACATAGGAGAAGCAGAGATTCTGGACGGAAAGGAGAGGGGCAGGTTCCCCTTCTGTCTGCATGTCATCTTCTGCCGACGCTGGATGTCCTGCGGAATTCGGAATGTGCAGGATGCCTTGGGCGGCATGCATGGCTTCCCGTCCCAGGCGCAGGGCCTCGGAGATGGGTGCGAGTTCGGCGAGGACGGTCTGGAGCATCAGGAGGAAGACGGCAAGTTCGATGCCGGTCATGGTTCCCGAAAGGGTGGACAGGGAAAGCCGGAAGAGGAAAATGACAAGGACCACGTCATTGAGAAGGAGGAGCAGGGCATCCACGAGATTCCTGCGGCGTGTCTGTTCTTCCTGGCAGCGGGCGAGGTCTTGGGCAGCGCTTTGGAGTTTTTTCTCGGCAATGGAGATGCTGCCGGAACTTTGCAGGTCATGGCGGCCTTCCTGCAGATCCAGCAGAAGGGCACGATACTGGATGTCGGCCCTGTTCAGGGCGTCATTGTCCGCCCTGTCCAGAAGAGCGGGAAGCAGAAGGTGGAGCAGCCAGAGAAGGGGGAGCAGGAGGGCTATGGGACCGGCAACGGGAAAGAGGAGCAGGGTTCCCGTCAGGCATAGAAGGAGGGTAATCGTCGGAGGCGTCAGGGATTTCAGGTAGAAATCCCGCAGGGCATCGCAACCGACGGCAAGCCCGTGGAGGAATTCTCCCTGGCGGGCACCGCCCTCTTTCAGGGGCAGGAGGGCAGAGGCTTTTTCATAGAGCCGCAGGCGCAGGCGTTCCTGGGCATGGAAGACGGCGCGGTGGGAGAGCCAGCGGTCCAGATAGCGGAAGACGGCCCGTCCGAGGCCGCAGGCGCGGACGAGAGTGATGGCAAGGGCGAGGGTGTAGAGGGGAGGATGGAGGGCGGCAGAGGCAATGAGATAGGCAGAGGTAGCCAGCAGAAGGATGGAGGACAGGGAACTGAGGAATGCGGCAAATCCGGCGGGAAGAAGTTCCCCTATGGGGGCATGGCGCAGGACCGATTGGATGGAAGATGCGTATTTCATGAGTCCAAAACCTCCTTTGTCTCCTGCATGCCCCCGTCCAGCCGGAGGATGTTGGGAAATGCTTCGAGGATGGCAGGGCGGTGGGATGCGAAGAGGACGGTGCGGCGATAGGAAAATTCCTTGAGGAATTCGATGATCTGCTGTTCGGCAGTTTCGTCAAGTCCCGCCGTCACCTCGTCCAGAAGGAGGACGGGGGCATTCCGGAGAATCGCCCGTGCCAGTCCGAGGCGGTGGCGCTGTCCGTTGCTGAGGGCAGCGCCGCCATTTCCAAGAGAGGTGTCCAGTCCCCGGGGGAGGGCGCGGAACCATGTGCCCAGGCCGGCCTGTTCCAAGGCCTCACGGATCTTGGCATCTTCCGCTTCATGGAACAGGGTGACGTTGTCCCGCAGGGAGGCGGAAAATACATGGGGTTCCTGGGGAACGTAAGCCATGTGGCGGGGAAGGTCCTCGGGAAAGATTTCTTCCAGGGGAAACTCGTTCAGGGAAATGTTGCCCCGGGTGGGAGTGAGACTGCCGCTCAGGAGGCGGAGCAGGGTGGATTTTCCGGAACCGCTGGTTCCTGTCAGCACGGTAAAACTGCCCGGGGGCAGGGTGAAGGAGATGTTGCTCAGAACGGGATGCTGTTTTCCGGTGTAGGAAAAGGATAGGCCGCTTACGTGAAGGGCGGGGGGATGCTGTATCTTGTCCCTGTGGCGGGGGGCGCGGGGAGAGGGCTGTTTTTCCAGACATTCCCGGATATGTTCCCATGCGGTGCGGCAGTTCATGAAGGTATGGAAGGCTGTGCCGCCCTGGCGCAGGGGATGATAGAATTCCGGCGCCAAGAGCAGCGCGAAAAAGGCACAGTCGAATTCCATATGGCCGGCCAGGAGGCGCAGGCCGATGCTGACCGCAATGAGGGCGATGGAAAGGGTGGTGATGAGTTCCAGTGCGAAGGCGGAGACAAAAGCAATCTGGAGCACCTTGAGGGAGGCGGCGGAAAAGGAATGGCAGATTTTCTGCAGACGGGATTCCTGAGCCTGTTCCCGGCGGAAGAGCTTCAAGGTGAACAGTCCCTGCAGGAGTTCGGCGAACTCCGTATTGAGACGGAACAGCTCCTGCCATTGCTTTTGGCTGGCGGATTTCGTGACGCGGCCGATGAGGTAGAGGAGCAGGGGGGCGATGGGCAGGGTCAGCAGGAAGAGAAGGGCGGTGGGAGGGTCTGCGAAAAGCATGGCCATGAGACAGAGGGGGCTTCCCAGGAGGGCGGAAAGCAGCAGGGGAAGGACGAGGCGGAAGAATTCATCCAGCGCATCTACGCTTTCCAGTGCCGTTGCCTGAAGGCTGCCCCGGGGAGAAGCATCCTTTTCCAGAAGGAGGGCTGCGTGGATTTTTGTGCGGAGCCGGGCACGGAACTGATGGGAAAGGCGGCTGCAAAGGTCCTTTTGCTGAAGGATATCCAGATTTTTTGCGAGCATAGCGAAAAGCAGCACCCCAAAGTGTGGTGCTGCTTCCGATATGCTGCTGTGTTCCAGGAAGATTCCGGAGACGATGCAGGAAAGTTCCCGGGCGGCCAGAAGGACAAGAAGCCCCTCCAGCAGCCTGGCGCCTGCCAGCAGGACAAGCTGCCTCTTATATTCTGTTATCCATGCTTTGACAGGAATCTCATCCAAAACCAGCACCGTCCGTTAATGTCCTTGTTTGAGGTCTTCTGCCGATACCCGTTTCCTGAAGATCCAGTAGGTCCATCCCTGATAGAGGAGAACCACCGGCACGAGGCAGAGAGCCGCCGTTGTCATGATGGAAAGGGTGTAGGGCGTGGATGACGCGTTGGTGATGGTCAGGCTCCAGTCGGGATTCAGGCTGGAGACCATGAGCCTCGGGAAGAGCGCCGTGAAGACAGAGACGGTGGTGAGGGCGATGGCGAGGGTGCTCATGATGAAGCTCCCCTTGCCGCAGCCGCGAAGCATGGCCAGATAGCCCAGCACGAAGACCAGGGCCGCGCCGAGGAGAAGGACAACCGCCGGAAGGCTCTTGAGGAAGTCCGTTGTGGCAAAGGTCATGAAGATGAAGAGCACGAAAACGAGAATCGCCCAGCCCCCTGAGTGCTTCGCCAGTTTCCTTGCACGTCCGAGGAGTTTCGCGTCGGCGAGGCGCAGGGTGAGGAAGGATGCCCCATGGTAAGCGAATACCAGGAAGAAGGCAAGGCCGCCGAGAACGGAATGGGCGGAGAGCAGGTCGAAAAAGGTTCCCGTGTAGACCATATGCTCATCGATGGGAAGCCCCTTGAAGAGATCGGTGACGGCAACGCCCCAGAGAACGGCGGGAAGGGCACTGCCAAAGAAGATTGCCCCGTCCCAGTAGCGGCGCCACTCATCGCTGTCATAGCGCCCCCGGAGTTCAAAGGCGACACCGCGCACGATGAGCGCCAGAAGCATCAGGAAGAGGGCGAAATAGAAGGTGCTGAACATGGTGGCATACACGTGGGGGAAGGCCGCGAACAGCGCGCCTCCTGCCGTGATCATCCAGACCTCGTTGCCGTCCCAGACCGGCCCGATGGTGCGGAGCACCATGCGGCGGTCCTCCTTCTTTTCGCTGATGAAGGGAAAAAGCGTACCGACGCCGTAATCGAAGCCCTCAAGGATGAAGAAGCCAGTGAAAAGCACGGTGATGAGCACGAACCAGAGTGTGGTGAGTTCCATCATGCATCACTCCCTTCCGAAGCGGTTATGGATGTTGTGCATATGAAATGGCAGGCTGCATAGAGTGCTGCCATGGCGAGGATCAGGTAGATGAGGGTAAAACCGATCACCGTGATGCCCACCTCGGCACTGGCAATGCTCGGCGAAACCGCATCCGCAGTTTTTTGCAGCCCCACCACGATCCAGGGCTGGCGGCCTCCCTCTGCCACATACCAGCCGGCGGAATTGGCGAGATAGGCGATGGGAAGAAGCGCGGGAAGCAGCTTGAGCATACAGGGGAAATCCATGATCCTTTTCTTCCAGGCGAGAAGGAAGGTGAGGGCGGCAATGGCCATCATGAGGCCGCCGGTCCCCACCATGATGCGGAAGCTCCAGAACAGTCCCGCCACATCGGGGATGTAGTCGCCGGGGCCGTACTTTTCGACGCTCATGGCCTGAAGGTCATTGATTCCCTTGACCTCGCCGGAGGGCTTGTTGTAGAGCATGAAGGAGAACATGCCCGGAATGGTGATCTCAAAGTCATTGTGGTGCTCTTTTTCATTGATGTCTGCGACGACGGCAAAGGGAGCAGGGTCCTCCGTTTCCCAAAGGGCCTCCATGGAGGAGAGCTTCATGGGATTCGCCTGGACCATGTACTGGGCGTGCATGTGGCCGGAGCCCATGGTTCCCAGGATGCCGACGAGCATGAAGAGGGCGCCGCCCTTGATGGCCTGGGAGAATGCCTCCCGGGAAGCCTCATCATGGACGAGCTTCCAGGCACTGACCGCGATGACGACGAAACCGCCCGTGGCAACGCCCGCAAAAAGCGCATGGGGATATTCCCCGAGAACGTAGGGATTCGTGATGAGAGCGGTGAAGTCCGTCATCTCCGCTCTGCCGTTGTTGATGGCATAGCCCACGGGATGCTGCATGAAGGAATTGGCCACGAGGATCCAGAAGGCGGAAAGATTGCTGCCGAAGGCCACGATCCAGATGCAGGCGCAATGGAGTTTTTCGGAAAGCCTGTCCCAGCCGAACATCCAGATGCCCAGGAACGTGGACTCGAGGAAGAAGGCGGTCAGTGCCTCCAGTGCCAGGGGTGCGCCGAAGATATCCCCCATGAACCGGGCGTACTCGGACCAGTTCATGCCGAAGTGGAATTCCTGGACGATGCCGGTGACGACGCCCATGGAGAAGTTGATGAGGAAGAGGGTGCCGAAGAATTTCGTCAGCTGGCGGCAGGTCCTTTTCCACTTTTCCCGCTTCGTCGTGACATAGCAGGTCTCCAGCAGGGCCGTGAATATGGAGAGCCCCAGTGTGACCGGCACAAAGAAGAAATGGTAGATGGTGGTGATGGCGAACTGCCATCGGGACAGGAGTACAACATCCATGTGAATCCCTTCCTTTCGGAGAAAAATGGCAAGATTGTGATGATAACGGCACATTCATACATCTAGTATAAATGAGAAGAATGCAAATATCAACCAAAATTATTGAAAGGATGTAAAGAGAAGCGGGCAAGAAAAGGATGGACAAAGCCCATGGAGGGTAGTAAAATGTATGCGTGAAATACTGTCCGTATTTGCGTGAAAGGATGTGAGGAAAATGGATGACCACCCTAGTTCGTGTGATCCCAAGCGATGCCATAGAAATACATACAGGGAAGCCGGGCCATTTTCCTTTCGGTCTGCAAGACATTAGGTTTTGCGGATTTTGGGCATGGTCTGGTTTCCGTGTGGAAAGGAGACTTCCATGCTCAAGATTTACAAGTCCATGGAAAGCGGGCCCTTGCAGGAGCTTTCCCTGAAGACGATGGAGCGGGGCGCATGGATAAACATCACCGACCCGACGCCCTATGAGCTCAAGGTGGTGAGCAATCTCACGGAGGTTGAGCCGGACTTTCTGCGTTCCGCATTGGATGATGAGGAGCGTTCCCATACGGATATTGAGGACAATTCCGTCATGGTTCTGACTAACGTGCCGGTCATTCGGGAGGATGAGAGCTACGATGCACTGCCTCTTGCCATCATCGTCACGGAGGAATACATCATCACCGTCTGTCTGGAGGAAACCCCCGTCATCACGGAATTCAACGAGCGCACAGCAAAGCTGTTCCGAACCTATAAGAAGACCCAGTTCCTGTTCCAGATTCTCTACAAGTCCGCGACCTACTATCTGCGCTATCTGCGGCAGATCAGCAAGCAGTCGGAGGAGATCGAGGACAGGCTCCGCGTCTCCATGAAGAACAAAGATATCCTGCGCCTTCTGGAATTGCAGAAGGGCCTGACCTATTTCAATGCGGCGCTTCGGTCAAACGGCGCGGTTCTTGACAAGCTTCTCAGGCTGCGCTCGAACCAGGGGCTGCAGTTCATCCTCAAGATCTATGAGGAGGACGAGGAGCTTCTGGAAGATGTTATCATCGAGAACAAGCAGGCGCGGGAAATGGTGGAGATGTACGGGAAGATTCTCGCCCGCCAGGCAGATACCTTTTCCTCGATTATCTCCAACAACCAGAACTCGGTGATGAAATTTTTGGCAGCCATGACGATCATCATTGCAATTCCCACGGTGGTATCGAGTTTTTTCGGCATGAATGTGCCGGTGCCCTTCAGCGACAATGGGAACGGGTTCCTCTATATCATGCTCATTGCCGTCGGGAGTTCCTGCAGTCTGGCCTATGCCTTCTGGCGACGGAATATGTTTTAGGAGGATGGCTAATGGAAGTTGTTCCTTCCGGGAATTTCCTGGAGGAGTTCACGGTGATTGCCGAGCGTGCCTGCGAGGAGAAGGAGCGATTTATCATTCAGCGCAGGAACGGACGGAATGTGGTGCTTCTTTCCATGGAAGATTTCAATGATATGCAGCGGAAGATTTACGAGGCTCAGAAACGGGACACCTGAAGCCTCGTTTTTTACTAGCGGAATCGGTTAGATTTCGTGTAAGGGCGTAGTGCGAAACACCGTTTCGCACGGAGTTTCTTAAGATGTGTTGATTTAGGGAGTGAGGCTGGATGGAGGATGCCCATTACATGCGCTTGGCTCTTGAAGAGGCGCAGAAAGCCTATGATCTGGGCGAGGTTCCCATCGGGGCGGTTCTGGTTGACGGTGACGGAGAGGTTGTCGCCAGGGGCCATAACATGCGGGAGAACTGGCAGGATGCCACTGCCCACGCAGAGATGGTCGCCATACGGGAAGCCTGCAAGAAGCTGGGGCGATGGCGGCTTTCCGGTCTTACGCTCTATGTGACCATCGAGCCCTGTCCCATGTGCGCAGGCGCCCTGGTCATGAGCCGGCTTGACAGGCTGGTGTTCGGCAGCACGGATGCCAAGGCCGGGGCGGTGGAATCCCTGTTCAATATCGTGGGACATCCTGCGCTGAACCATTGCCTGGAAGTGAGGGCCGGGGTGTTGCAGGAGGAATGTGCGGATATCATGAAAAGATTCTTTTCCGAGCGAAGGAAACAGCGCAAAAAGAATAACATGACATAAAATATTATAGAGAGTTGGGATATGTATGCAGAAGATAAGAAAAGCGGTCATTCCGGCAGCGGGATATGGCACGAGGTTCCTTCCGGTGACAAAGGCGACGCCGAAGGAGATGCTGCCCATCGTGGACAAGCCCACCATTCAGTACATTGTGGAGGAGGCATTGGCAAGCGGCATCGAGGAGATACTGATCATCAGCGGACATGGGAAGAGGGCCATCGAGGACCATTTTGACTCTGCGCCGGCACTGGAAATGGAGCTGGCGAAGAAGGAAAAGACGGACCTCTTGAAGATCGTGCGGGAGACGGCGGACATCAACATCCATTACATCCGCCAGCGCTATATGCGTGGGTTGGGGGATGCCATCCTCTGCGCGAAGACCTTCATGGGGAATGATCCCTTTGCCGTGCTGCTGGGGGATGATGTGGTCTACAACCCGGAAAAACCCGCATTGAAGCAGCTCATTGATATCTATGAGGCAACGGGAGGCTCGGTATTGGGCTGCCAGAATGTTCCCGATGACCAGGTATCTTCCTATGGCATTGTTTCCGGAAAGGAAACGGAGAATGACAGGCTCATGCGCGTGTCGGACATGGTGGAGAAGCCTTCCAGAGAAGAGGCTCCCAGTCATTTGGCTGTAATGGGGCGCTATATCATCAAGGCAGAGATTTTCGAGCTCCTTGAGAAGACAAAGCCGGGCAAGGGCGGGGAGATCCAGCTGACGGATGCCCTGCGTGTCCTGGCACAGCAGGATGTGGTCTATGCCTATGATTTCGAGGGCTTGCGCTATGACCTGGGGGACAAGCTGGGCTTCCTGAAGGCCACCGTGGAATTTGCCCTGCGGCGGGAGGATCTGGGAGAGCCTTTCAAGGATTACTTGAAACAGCTGGCGAAGGGACTGTGAGGATTGCAGAAGAAATATAAGGCGACTCTGGCATTGGCGGTGAGTGCGTTGGGAGGAGCCCTTACCTGGCCGTTGGCCTCCATGGGGTTCGGCTGGGGGCTTCTTCATCATGGCTGCCTGGCAGCGACCATTGGCGGTCTGGCGGACTGGTTTGCCGTGACGGCGCTTTTCCGCAAGCCTCTTGGCATAACCTATCGCACGGAAATCCTTCGGCGCAACAGGAAGCGCATCATGGATGCCATTGTGACTTTTTCCAGTGATGACCTTCTGAGTGTGGAAAATATCATGGGTGTCATGGGGAAGCAGGACACGGCAGGGCTGATGGTGGACTATCTTCAGCATCGCGGCGGGGCGGAACGCGTCAAGGCTGTGGTGGACGAGGTGCTGCTTTCGGCAGTGAACACCATGGATGCCAGAGAAGTTGCAGAAAGTCTGGAACCGGCCGTGCGGGAAGGTCTTCAGGCCATGCCTTTGGAAAAGGTCTTTTCCGATGTCTTTCAACTTCTCGCGGAGGAACGGTATAGCAGCCCCATGATTCACTCTCTTCTGGGCGTCAGCCGCCAGGTGCTGTTTGCGCCGGCTATGCAGCAGGTGCTTTTGGACAATATCAAGGTACTGCGCCGGGAATATGAGAAGGATTCCGCCGGGCGCGTCTTTGTGCTGGAGATGCTGGATCTTACCGATGAGAGGATTTTGGGCATCATCAATGAGAAGCTGTCCCATCATCTGGAAGAGATGCAGCAGGGGGGGACGGAGTCCTACGGCGCATGGAAGGCGGACATGGAGACCATGTTCCGCTCCTTTGGGCAGGATGATTCTGTCCGGGAAGCGCTTGGCCGCTGGAAGGACCAGTATCTCATGAAAGTGGATATCAGCGGCTGGCTGGCCGGATGGATGGAAACGAATATCAAGGGAGAAAGCCCCTTTTGGATGGAACCGCTCCATCGTTTTGTGGAGGGGAAGATTGAGGAGTTCTCCCGGAGGAAGGACTGGCAGATGCGGTTTGATTCCATGGTGAAGGGGTTCATTGAGGAAGAGCTGGTCAAGCATCACGATCTCATCCCGAAGCTCATACGGGAACGCTTGGACGAGTTCTCCGATGATGATCTCACGGAGTTTGTGGAGTCCAAGGTGGCGGACGACCTTCAGATGATCCGGATCAATGGCTCCATTGTCGGTTCCCTCGTGGGAATGGGACTTTACATCATTGTCTGCGCTGCGGAAAGGATGTGGGGCATGTGATATGGCGTGATTGGAACAAGGCGGACAAGACACTGCTTTGCGCTGCCGCCGTATTTCTCTTTTCCCTCTGCCTGCGCCTGCAGTATCCGGAGAATATCTTTGCGAAGGGCTTCCTGTTCTGTGCGGAGGCGGCCCTGGTGGGCGGTATTGCCGACTGGTTTGCGGTGACGGCACTTTTCAGGAAGCCGCTGGGGTTCCCCTATCATACGGCAATTTTGCCGCGTCGGCGGGAGGCCTTCATCAAGGCATCGGTGACCATGGTGCAGAAGGAGTTCTTTTCCCGCAGGAAAATCATCCATCACATTGAGAAGCTGCACCTTCTTCCCATGCTCATGGACTGGCTCCATGAGCCCCAGACCCAGCGTCAGATGCTGGGGCGCCTTCTGGACTATGTTCGGGATTTCCTCCTGCAGCAGAATCGGCAGGAACAGGCGGATTTCCTTGCGGAAAAGATACAAAGCACTTTGAGCAAGGCCTCGCCGGAGGAGTATCTCGCGCGGTTCGGGAAATGGATGCGTGAAAGCGGGCGGGACAAGGAGTTTCTTCATTTTGCGGCAGGGTATGTTCGGGAATGGCTGGAGAAACCAGAGACACGAAAGGCCATTCTTGGGCTCCTGGAGCAATATGAGAAAGAATGCACGAAGAGCACTTGGGAGCTCTTGATGGCAGGGATTGCGCAGGCACTGGATTTCGTGAACCTGGAAGAGGCTGCCGGGCTCATGCAGAAACAGCTCGTTCAGCTTGTGGATGCCCTGGCGGAAGATGACTCCTCCTTGCAGAAGGAGATGCTGGAACTCTTTTATGAGAAGGCGGAAATGCTTGGACAGGACCCGGAGTTCAGGGAGCTCATTGCCGGGATGAAGGAGGAAGTGCTGCGTGAGCTTCCCTTGTCAGAGGCCATCTGCCGCACCCTGGACAATATCTGCAAGGGCTTCGGGGCAGAGGAAGGGGTGCCCGCAGGTCATCTTCCGATGTTCCGCAGTCGTCTCATGGAGATCTTCGGTGAGGAATATGCCCGCTGTCTGGAAATGGTGCATACCGACGATCACCTGCGTTATGTGGTGGAGCATTTCCTCTATGACATCGTCGTCAGGAGTGCCCTGCATGCCCAGAACATGGTGGGGGATATCGTGCGGGATGTGCTCAGGCGGCTCACGGACGAGCAGCTCAACCATCTGGTCTATGACAAAGTAGAGCCCGACCTCCTGTGGATCCGCATGAACGGTTCCATCGTGGGGACGGGCATTGGACTGGTTCTTTTCTTTTTGCTGGTTCTTGCCGGGCAATAAGGAAGGTTTATTCATCGAACAGGAAACGGAATTTCTTTCCGGGGATGACATAGTTGATGAGGAACGCTTCTTCCTCGCGGATGCGGGCCGCAACATTGGTGCGGCTGCTGGCGGGGGAGGGGCGTTTCATGATTTGCACCTCTCCCATGAAGCCCGTGCAGGTCTCGTTGTCGATGGTGATATCCCCCACATGGCGCTCCACGGTATTTTCCGGGAGGATGCGTTTGCCTGTCCTGGCGATGATGTCGTTTCCTTCCATGGCCCGGACAGCATCGCGGGCCTCGTCGATATGGGCGGTGAAACTGTGCCGGAGCAATTGCTGCTGCAGGGCATCCCGGGTGATGAATTGGGCGCGCAGGCCGATCTCGCGGGAGGAAAGGTCCCCAAGGGCATGGAGCTCCTCCGAAGAAGGCATGGAATCCGCGAAGAAGATGGAGTCCATGCCAATGGCGGCATAGTGCCGACAGGCAAGGTCCACAGGCATGTGGCGATGCATTTCCAGGGACGGGATACCTGCATGAAAAGGGGAGCGCCGACGGGAACTCGGAAGGAGGGCGCTGACACGGATGCCTGAACGATGGAGCATGACCGTGCGGCGGATGAGGTTTTCCTCGGACATGCCCGTGCCCTCCCTGTCATAGCCGCTGTGGATCGCTTCCAGCTGGCGCAGGTTGGGGTGCTCGTGCAAGAGGACGCGGAGATCGTTCATGGTCATGCGGGAGGCGCTGAACTGGATGTGGATGCCGTAGGGATTGCGGCTGAGTTCCGCCAGGTCCTCGGGCAGGAAATTCTTGAGGTAGAGGGTATGGATGCCCATGAGACGAAATGCTTCCAGACGCAGATGGCTGATGTGGAAGGTGCACATGATATCCGGCGTCAATGCGGCGATGATGTCCATATGGAGTTTTCTGGCAAAGGAAAGCAGCCGCCTCATCTCCTGCTTTGCCCGCAGCAGGTTTGCATAGGGCAGCATGAGAGCGAGAAAGACGCGGTGGATGCCGCATTTTGCCGCCTGTTCCAGCAGCTGCAGATTTTCCTCGGGGGTGTTGTCCAGCCCCGGATAGATGGTGATGCCCTTTTCCATAAACGCACCTCCTTGCCTTGGGCGTACACAATGAGGCTCCTTTGGGTTATACTAGTATAACACGTTTTAAATAGCTTGCTGTTTCACGCAGGATAAATTTTCATGAACAAGGATGAGGAGCGCAGGCGTAGCAGAGCTACGTCAAGCGATCGAAGACGCAGTTCATGGAAATTTAGACAAGTCAAACAGCCAGTTATTTGGAATGGGTTATACTAGATTCCCATTTCGATGTTGTGGATGGTGGTGGTGAGCTGGTCCATCTGGAGGCGGGTGGCCTCGTTGATGCTTTCCAGGTCGCGGATGGACCGGGTGGAGTTCTGGATGTGGCGGATGCCTTCGTTCAGATTCTTGTGGAGTTCTTTCATCTGTGCATTGAAATTTGCATCGAACTCATTGATGCGTCCCTCGAAGGTCTGGTTCTCTGCGAGGATGTCATCGATTTCCTTCACGTCATGGAGCAGGACATTGATGGCCTCGTCCGAGGTCTGGAGGCTTTGCTGGGTGTTTTCCGAGAGCTTGCGCACTTCCTGGGCCACCACGGAGAATCCCCGCCCTGCCTCGCCTGCGCGTGCAGCCTCGATGGCGGCATTCAGGGCGAGAAGGTTGGTCTGGTCGGCGATCTCGTTGATCATCTTCATGACATCCTTGATTTTTTGCGTGTTCTGGCTCAGAAGGTCAAGCTTCGGCGTGATGTCATTGCTGCGTTGCATGAGCTGGGTAAACAGGCCACCCTGTTCGTCGATTCCGTCGGCAAGCTGCTGGATGGAGCTCTGGATGATCTCCACGTCATCGGAGATATGGGTGATGGCATCCACGATGCTGGGCATCTTTGCCTGGTAATCCTGGAACATCCGGATGAGATTGTCCTTGAGGGCCTCCGTCTGCTTCTGGCGCTCGATGACGCGGTTGTAGAAGAAGACCTGGCAGTTCGCATAGGACAGGGCGAAGTTGTCGACGTACTCATCGCGGAAGGAAGTGCCCGATGGCACATGGTGGAAGAAGATGGCGGTCAGGGTCTCGTTCATGTGTAGGCCGCTGACCTCTCCGAAGCTGGAAAAACCGGCCACGGGAAGATTCCGGAACTGGTCGATGTGCATGATTTCGCCTGGGTAGCCCAGGCGGCGCAGGATGCAGTCGTTGAGGATGCCGCCGATGATGGCGCTCTTGCCCTGCTGGTAGGCCTGGATATCATGGGTGAGGGTCTTTTCCAGGGAAATCCTCTTGAGGAGATGGAGCTTCTCGCCGGTGACGACATCGCAGAAGAAGTAGATGCGGTCATTTGGCCCGTCAATGCTGGATATGGTTCGTATGAAATCCTCCCCGTTGACATCTGCGGCAAAGGTGTACCCCTGCATGGCGTTTTGGAGCTCTTCTACGGTGCCTGCATGGAAGTGGTTCTTGAGTGCCTGGAGAAAACTGGTCTGCCCTCCGTTGGGATTGCTGATGGTCTCGATGTAGCGCAGGGCTGTGTTGGCGCTGCCCACGGTGAAGACCGTTCCCGTGCGTTCCACGGCCTGTGTCTTGAGGATGCCGTAACGGTATTCCTTTTTCAGGCGGACAAAGGTGACAACGGCATGGTTCTCCAGTGTGCGGTCTCCGTTGAAGATATAGGTATGGGCAAAGTCCAGGTTTCCGGCCGAGCTGCCTCCGATGAAGGGGCAGGGGAATTTTCCGGCGTCGAAGAGCGCCTGGAGGAGGAAGGTTTCGCAGCCGGACACGCCGTCGATGTAGACCAGGGCAAAGGTATGGTTCACGCTGATGCGGAAGGGAACCTTGTGGCGGCTGATTTCCTGCTGGATGAGCTCCACGCGGTCATTCACGCTCATGGTGACGCTCTTGGAACGCAGATCCTCATTGTGCAGGGGGATGTTCATCGTATAGGTGTCTTCGATCATGCGGTTGGAGAATGCCTGCAGCAAGATCTTTCCGCGCCCCTCATCGGCAGGGCAGTACAGCGACGCGCTGTTGGCGGGGCGGCAGAGCTCTCCGGCCGTGGTCATCATGATGAGTTTTGCGCTGCCGGGGATCTCACGTTTGATGGTCTGGGCAACCCTGTCCATGGAGAGGTCAGGCGACAGGAAGCCGAGAATCAGGGCCGGTCCTTCTGCCACGTCGCAAAGGGACATCAGGTTGCCGGCATCCAGTTCGTGCTCGCTTAGATAAGCCGTCCGGATGTCCTGCTGCGGCTGCGCAGCAACGTGCGCTGCCGGGGCAGCTGGCTTGGCGGCAGGGGAGAGAGGGGCGGCTTGGGCTTTCTTGCTGCTGGAAGAAAAGATGTTGAACATGGACGACACCTCGCAAAATAATCATGTATGCTTGACGAAATCAAGTGATTGAGCTAATTTTCATAATTATAAATTCGTCTTTTTTCCATGAAATCCTTCTTTAAATTTTGTTGTTTCCAATAGGATAGAGGTAGTATTGAAAGGCTGCCGGTATACTGTATTCCAGGGCAATGGTTTCGATGGAATGCCATTGGAATTCTTTTTTGGGGCTGTCCGGCCCGTAGGCTGTGCTTTCCTCCATGACAGAGGAGGCCAGATCAAGGTGCCAGCCAACCATGTCCCATTCCACATGGGAGAAGATGTGACGGGCAGGGGGGAGAGGTGAGATAGACTTCAGGGGATAGCCGCGCCTTTGGCACCAGTGACGGATCTCTTCCTCGGTCTTGTGACCGGAGAGATGCGGAAGCTCCCAGAGTCCCGCCAGCAGTCCTGCTTTCGGGCGTTTCCGGATGGCGATGAGATGGTCCCTTTCCATATGCAGAATGGTCATCCTTTCCCTGCGGCGGCTCTTTTTCTTCTGTTTGCGGGGATAGGCCGTCATGCAGTTCTCTGCATGGGCAAGGCAGAGCCGGCGCAGGGGGCAGTCTCTGCAATGGGGTTCCCCGTTGGGCAGGCAGATGGTGGCACCGAGTTCCATGAGGGCCTGGTTCATATCCCCGCCCTCTCCTTCCGGATAGATTGCCTGAAGCTTTTCCTCAATGGCCCGTTTGGTTGCGTCCTTCAGGATGTCCTCGGAGCAGAGGAGCAGGCGGGTGACGACGCGGAGCACGTTGCCGTCCACGGCCGGATGGTTGCCGCCGTAGGCGATGGAACTGATAGCGGCAGCCGTGTAGCGTCCGATGCCGGGAAGGGCGAGAAGCTCCTCAAAGGAGGAGGGGATACTTCCCTTGTGCTCTTCCATGATGATGCGGGCGGCTTTTTGAAGGTTCCGCGCCCGATTGTAGTAGCCGAGGCCCTGCCAGAGCTTCATGAGGTTTTCCTCATCGCAGCCAGCCAGGGAGGGAACGTCGGGCAAAGCACTTAGAAAACGTTCGAAATAAGGCATGACAGCGGCAACCCGCGTCTGTTGCAGCATGATTTCGGAGAGCCAGACGCGGTAGGGTGTGGGCTCATCCCGCCAGGGGAGGCTTCGTGCCTGGGCGCGGTACCACTTCAGGAGAGGCTCGGGGATGTCCGGGAGGATTTCCGTGTTGGGGATATGGATGCTTTGTTTCATTTTGGGACTCCTTTGGGGTTTAGATGATTTTATCATATCGCAATCTCTGGGGATGAGCAAGGTTAGGATGAAAGTCTCAACGGAAATGGGAAGATTTCCATGTATACATTTGTGTTTTGGAAAGGATTTCCCAGGGAAAGAACGCCGGAAAAGCCTGAATTCCTTGTGTTTTCTTAATTGAAAGCATATTCTCGTCATGCTTGACGATGATTTTGAAATATGATACAATTGACCTATAAAATAATCCAGATGCCAGGCATCTCCTCTCTAGGGACAATATGAGGGGATTCATAATGGTTTGTAGGTTCGGAACTAGCCCAGCAGAAACGCAGTATACATGTCGATGACTTACAGCAGTCCGCAATCACAGGGAAGTAATTGCACGATGCGCAACTTAGGGCAAAGCCGATCTTGGTACCGTGAGAGGAGATTGCCTTACGGCAATTTTCCGGGTGAAATGCCCAAGGGAAGTCCGGGTTCATGTGTATGTCACATGGATTCGGGCTTTTTTGTCCTTCACAGAAATAATTTTGTTCATGACTGCAATATTATGCATTGAAACACCTTGAAATGCGTGGTATACTATACGGGCTGGAAGTTTTTCCGCAGAAGGAGGCCAGTTGTCCATGAAACATGTATTGTCAGTATTTGTGGAGAACCAGACAGGTGTCCTGGTTCGAATCGTAAGCATGTTTTCAAGGCGTGAATTCAATATCGACAGCTTGTCGGTGGGCGTTACCCAGTCCCCGGAGTTTTCGCGTATTACCATTGTGGTTCATGGGGATGAGAACCTCGTGGAGCAGATGATAAAGCAGCTTGAGAAAATGCCTGTGGTAAAGGCAGTGCAGCGGTTGGACACTGCTGCCTCGGTTTGCCGTGGCATGACGCTCATCAAGGTCAAGGCGGATGATACGAACCGGTTGGATGTACTGAAGATGGCAGAGCTCTTCCGGGCTCATGTCATTGATGTGAAGCCGACCACCCTGATCTTCGAGATTACGGGAGACGATGAGAAAGTGACGGCGTTTACGCGCCTGCTTGCGCCCTATGGCATCATCGAGGTCATCCGTACCGGCCTGATTGCGCTGGAACGCGGCGAGCATACCATCTATGAGCATTGTGAGGAGAGGGAGTACTATGGCAAAAACTTATTATGACCAGGATGTAAACTGGGAGATCATGAATGGCAAGACGGTTGCCGTCATTGGATATGGCAGCCAGGGCCATGCACATGCACTGAATCTCAAGGAGAGCGGCGTCGATGTCGTTGTCGGCCTCTATGAGGGCAGCAAGTCCAAGGCAGCGGCTGAGAGTCATGGACTCAAGGTTCTTCCCGTTGCCGCGGCTGTGAAGCAGGCGGATATCACGATGGTCCTGATTCCCGATGAGAAGCAGGCGGATGTCTACAAGAACGATATCCAGCCGAACCTCAAGTCCGGCAGTGCTCTTGCCTTTGCTCATGGCTTCAATATCCATTTCAAGCAGATCGTTCCTCCTGAGGATGTGGATGTCTTCATGGTTGCCCCGAAGGGCCCCGGCCATCTCGTTCGCCGCACCTATACGGAAGGCGGCGGCGTTCCCGATGTGTTCGCTGTGGAGCAGGATGCAACGGGCAAGTGCTTCGACATTGCCCTCGCCTATGCCCGCGGCATTGGCGGCACCCGTGCAGGCGTCATCCAGACCACCTTCAAGGAGGAGACGGAGACGGATCTCTTCGGCGAGCAGGTTGTCCTCTGCGGCGGCGTGACCCATCTCATCCAGAACGGCTTCGAGACCCTCGTCGAGGCAGGCTATCAGCCGGAGATTGCTTATTTCGAGTGCTTCCATGAGATGAAGCTCATCGTTGACCTCATGTACGAGGGCGGCATGGCAAAGATGCGCCGTTCCATCAGCGACACGGCAGAGTATGGCGACTACATGACGGGCCCGCGCATCATCACGCCGGAAGTGAAGAAGGTCATGAAGCAGGCCCTCACGGAGATCCAGGATGGCACCTTTGCCCGCAACTGGCTCCTTGAGAACCGCGCAGCAGGCCGTGCAAACTTCCTTGCCCAGCGCCGCATCCATGCAGAGCATCCCATCGAGAAGGTGGGTGGCCAGCTCCGCAGCATGATGTCCTGGCTCAAGGATAAGAAGGATCTGCAGTTCTGAGTGTAAAATGAACTGAATAATCGGCTTACGCTTTTGGGTGTAAGCCGATTTTTGGTAAACATATGTATTTCTTAGGAGGTTTTTCATATGGGGATGAACATGAGCGAGAAGATTCTCGCCAAACATGCAGGGCTGGACTTTGTGGAGCCGGGGCAGCTCATTACCTGCAAGCTGGACATGGTGCTGGCGAATGACGTAACGGCGCCGCCCTCCATAAAGGAATTCGAGAAAATCGGCAAGCCCGTGTTTGACCGCGAGAAGATCGCGTTGATTCCCGACCACTTCCAGCCTGCAAAGGACATCAAGAGCGCGGACCTCGCGAAGAGCGTCAGGGATTTCTCCAGGAAGCACAAGCTCGTCAACTATTTCGAGGCGGGGCGTGTGGGTATCGAGCATGTCATCCTGCCCGAGATGGGAATCGTGGGCCCCGGCATGCTGACCATCGGCGCGGATTCCCACACCTGCACCTATGGCGCGGTCAATGGCTTCTCCACGGGTGTCGGCACCACGGACCTCGCAGTGGCAATGGCCACAGGGGAGGCATGGTTCAAGGTTCCGGAGTCCATCAATGTTCGCCTCACAGGGAAAAAGCCCAAGAACATCAACGGCAAGGATGTCATCCTGACATTGATCGGCAGGATCGGCGTGGACGGTGCCCTCTACAAGTCCTTGGAGTTCACTGGTCCGGGTGTGGCAGAGCTTTCCATGACGGACCGCCTGACCATTGCAAACATGGCCATCGAGGCGGGCGGCAAGAATGGCATCTTCCCCTTTGACGAGGTGACCAGGGAATACGTGGAGGGGCGTGTGAAGAAGTCCTATGAGCCCGTGGATGCGGATGCTGATGCGAAATACTGCCAGACGGTGGAAATCAATCTTTCGGAACTCCGCCCCGTGGTGGCCTTCCCCCATCTTCCGGGCAATACGAAGGCCGTGGCGGATATCGAGGAGCCCATCAAGATCGACCAGGTGGTGCTCGGCTCCTGCACGAACGGGCGCCTGGAGGACATGGAGATTGCTGCGGGAATCCTCAAGGGCCGCAAGATCCATGAGGATGTGCGTTGCATCGTGATTCCGGGAAGCCAGTGGGTCTACAAGGAATCCATGAAGAGGGGCTATCTGGAAACCTTCATCGATGCGGGCTGTGTCGTGAGCACACCCACCTGCGGTCCCTGCCTTGGCGGATACATGGGCATCCTTTCTGCCGGGGAGCGCTGCGTCTCCACGACGAATCGCAATTTCCGCGGGCGCATGGGCCATGTGGACAGTGAGGTATACCTCGCAGGCCCCCATGTGGCGGCGGCCAGCGCGATTTTGGGAAGGATTGCTGCACCGGAGGAGGTAGAGTAAATATGAGCTTGGAAGGAAAGGTTTGGCGCTACGGCGATAATATTGATACGGATGTCATCATCCCCGCAAGGTATCTGAATTCTTTCGACCCGAAGGATCTGGCGAGCCATTGTATGGAGGATATCGACGAGACCTTCTCGAAGAAGGTCGAGGAAGGCGACATCATGGTAGGGGGGAAGAATTTCGGCTGCGGTTCCTCCCGGGAGCATGCGCCGGTGGCAATCAAGGCTTCTGGGGTTCCCGTGGTCATCGCCGCGAGCTTTGCGCGCATTTTCTATCGCAACGGTATCAACATCGGCCTTCCCCTGCTGGAAATCGGCGATGATGTGGAGAAGATCAAGGCAGGGGACAAGCTCCGGGTGGATACTTCCACGGGAACCATCGAGGACCTTACCACCGGCGATGTGTTCCATGCCCATCCTCTGCCGGGGTTTGTGCAGGAAATCGCCCAGGCGGGAGGACTTATCAACTACATTAAGAAGAAATGAGAGCAGGGTGAGCGTATGGCAAAGAAGATCGTAGTGATTCCCGGCGACGGGATTGGGAAGGAAATCACGGATTCCGCGGTTGCGGTGCTGAAAAAAGCGGATGAGAAGTATGGCCTTGGGCTGGAGTATGAGTACCATGATGCGGGCGGCACGGCCTACGACAAATTCGGCGTGCCCCTGCCGGAGACGACACTTGAGGCATGCAAGGCGGCGGATGGCGTCCTGTTCGGTGCCGTGGGCGGCGACAAATGGGACAATGTGGAGCCCTCCCTGCGCCCGGAAAAGGCAATCCTTGGCCTTCGCAAGGGACTGGGGCTTTATGCGAACCTCCGTCCCGTGAAGGTGGCGGATGCACTGGTGGAGTATTCCCCCCTGAAGCCTGAGCTGGTGCGGGGCGTGGATCTCGTCATCGTGCGGGAGCTCGTGGGCGGCATCTATTTCGGTGACCGCTGCGAGTCGGAGATCAAGGACGGGCATGAGCGCGCCTGGGATCTGGAGAACTATTCCGTCCCCGAGGTGGAGCGCATCACAAATCTGGCCTTCGAGACGGCGAAGCTGCGCCGCGGGAAGGTGACCTCCGTGGACAAGGCGAATGTCCTTGCCACATCCCGGCTCTGGAGGCGCACGGTGGCAAAGGTGGCGGAGGGCTATCCGGATGTGGAGCTTGGGAATCTCTACGTTGACAACTGTGCCATGCAGCTGGCCGTCCGCCCGACGCAGTTCGATGTCATCGTGACGGGGAATCTCTTCGGCGACATCCTGAGCGACGAGGCGGCTGTCGTTGGCGGCTCCATCGGCATGATGCCCTCGGCCAGCATCGGGGAATGCACGAGCCTTTATGAGCCCATCCATGGCTCTGCCCCGGACATCGCAGGACAGGGAATCGCCAATCCCATGGGGACCGTCCTTTCGGCGGCCATGCTCCTGCGCTATTCCCTCCATGAGGAAGAGGCGGCCAGGGCCATTGAGAAGGCTGTGGACAAGACATTGGAGGATGGGTTCCGCACACCGGATCTTTGGAAGGAAGGATTTACGAAGATCGGTACCGAAGAAGCAACCAAGGTGATTTGTGATAGAGTATAGTAGAGGAGTGGCTTACGATGAAGGGTGCCCAGGCTGTGGTTCAGTGCCTTCTTGAGCAAGGGGTGGATGTGCTCTTTGGATATCCGGGAGGCATGATTCTGCCTCTGTATGATGCACTGTATGAGGAAGATAGGATTGAGCAGGTTCTTGTGACACATGAGCAGAATGCGGCCCATGCGGCGGATGGCTATGCCCGTGCCTCGGGCAAGGTGGGAGTCTGCATTGCGACCTCCGGCCCCGGCGCCACGAATCTGGTGACGGGACTTGCCACGGCGTTCATGGACTCCATTCCCGTGGTGGCCCTGACCGGGCAGGTGGATACGACGCTCTTGGGACGGGATGCCTTCCAGGAGACGGATATCCTCGATGTGACCATGCCCATCACGAAGCATAATTTCAAGGTGAAGGACCCCAGGCAGCTCGTCTCCACGGTCCGTCAGGCCTTTGAGATTGCCCGCAAGGGAAGGCCGGGGCCGGTGCTCATCGATATCCCCAGGGACATCTTCTTCATGGAGGTGGACTATGAGCCCATGGAGAATGACGGGAAAGAGCCCGGGAAGCCCGATGCCGATTTCCTCATCTGCGCTGCGGAAGCGGCGGAGGAGGTTGCGAAGGCGAAGCGTCCCGTGGCCATCGTTGGTGGCGGCGTCATCTCGGCGGGAGCCTCTGCAGATGTCACGGCCTTCATAGAGAAATTCCATCTCCCCGTGGTCCATACCCTCATGGGCCTTGGGGCGATCCCCCGTTCCCATCCCCAGTCCCTGGGCTTTGCGGGCATGCACGGGAAAAAGGCAGCAAACCATGCCGTGGCGGCGGCGGATCTCGTCATTGCCCTGGGCAGCCGCTTTGGGGACAGGCAGACGGGTTCCATCAGCAAGTACACCTCGAATACGAAGTTCATCCATATCGATATCGACCCTGCGGAAATCGACAAGAATGTTGCGGGAAGCCTTGGCCTGGCGGGCGACATGAAGACGATCCTGAAGCTGCTCATGCGGCATGAGCCGGGGAACGACCATGTAGAATGGTGGCAGCAGATCCGTTCCTGGGAGGACGAGTATGACTACGACTACCATGTGGACCGGCTGACGGTTCCCTGGGCGATGAACCAGGTGGCAAAGGCGACAGCAGGGAAGCCCTTTGCCTTTGCCACGGATGTGGGGCAGCACCAGATGTGGGCAGCGCTCCATCTCCGCATTGAGGAGCCCCGTACCTGGCTGACCTCCGGGGGCCATGGAACCATGGGCTTCGGCCTTCCGGCGGCCATGGGAGCCCAGAGGTATTACGGCAAGAGCCGCCGCGTGGTCCATGTGGCAGGGGATGGCGGCATCAAGATGACGGGCAACGAGTATTATACCATTGCCCGGCTGAAGCTGCCCGTGATCTCCATCATCGTGAACAACACGAGCCTTGGCATGATCAGGCAGCTCCAGAAGGTCATGTATAAGGAACGGTACATTGCCTGCGAGTTCGATTACGACATGGACTATGTGGCCTATGCCAACAGCTTCGGCATTACCGCCGAGGCGGTGTCCACTCAGGAGGAGTTCGCGGAAGCCTTCCGCAAGGCGATGGAGGCCGAGGACGAGCCAAGGGTCATCGTCATGAACGTGTGGAGGAGCTTTGTGGAGCCCATGACAAAGGGCGGAGCCCGCATTGACGAGTTCGTGGAATTCAAATAATGAGCACCTCACCCCTTGAAACATGGGGGTGGGGTTTTTATTTGTCTGCCTTCCTGCCGCTCTTCGGAGCGCTTTTTCTTCCAATGGATTTTCATGGCTGTATATGGTAGAATAAAAAGAAAGATGCTATTGGATATTTTAGGAGGTGGTCACATTGCCAATCACCATTGACTATACGCCGGAAGAAGCCAGTATGTTTCAGCACTATGCCACGGCTCAGAATGTCAGCGTCGAGGATTTCATCCATAGGCTTTCCGTGAAGGCTCTTCAAAATACAGAGTATCTGGAAAAGCTGGATCGTGCATTCCAGCAGATTGAGGAAGGTCGCTGTCAGCCACATGAGCTAATCGAGGTGGATGAATGAACAAACAGTGGACAGATGAGGCATGGAAAGAGTATCTGTATTGGCAGACGCAAGACAAGCGCATGCTGAAAAAGGTGAATGAACTCATCAAGGACATTGAGCGAAACGGTGCTTCACAGGGCATTGGGAAGCCAGAGCCGTTGAGATACCGGCAGGGTTATTACAGCAGACGGATTGATGAGAAAAATCGCATAGTTTACATCATTATCGATGGAGTGCTTCACATAGCCTCCTGTAAGGGACATTATCAGGAATAAAAAAATCGGTATGGCCGTGCAATTGCACGCCATACCGATTTTTTTAGGAGATGTTGTTCTTATTTCTTGATGAGCGCCATGATCTCGTCGGCACGGCCGTCGGAGCCCAGGACGTTCTTGATCTTGTGCTCCACGAGCTCCTTGATGTAAGCGCGGCCATCCGTGATGTACTGGCGCGGGTCGAAGTGCTCGGGATGCGCGTTGAAGTGCTCGCGGATGCCTGCGGTCATGGCAAGGCGCAGGTCGGAGTCGATGTTGATCTTGCAGACTGCGGATTTCGCTGCCTTGCGGAGCTGATCCTCAGGAATGCCCACAGCGTCAGCCAGATTTCCGCCATTGGCGTTGATGATCTTCACGTACTTCGGAATGACGGAAGAAGCGCCGTGGAGGACGATGGGGAAATTGGGGATCTTCTTCTCGATTTCGGCCAGGATGTCAAAGCGGAGCTCGGGCGGAACGAGAACGCCGTCAGCGTTGCGGGTGCACTGCTCCGGCTTGAACTTGAAAGCGCCGTGGGAAGTTCCGATGGCGATGGCAAGGGAGTCAACGCCGGTCTTCTCCACGAATTCCTCAACCTCTTCCGGCTGGGTGTAGGAGGCATTCTCTGCCGATACATTCACGTCATCCTCGATGCCGGCGAGCTGTCCGAGTTCGCCCTCTACGAGGACGCCATGCTCATGGGCGTACTCCACGACCTTCTTGGTGAGCTCGATGTTCTCCTTGAAGGGGAAGTGGGAGCCATCGATCATGACGGAGGTGAAGCCGCCATCGATGCAGGACTTGCAGGTCTCGAAGTCTGCGCCGTGGTCGAGATGCAGGGCGATGGGAATGTCGTTGATCTCAAGGGCTGCCTGAACGAGATGCACGAGATACTCATGCTTCGCGTACTTGCGCGCACCGGCGGAGCACTGCAGGATGAGCGGAGACTTCAAGGCACCGGCGGCCTCGGTGATGCCCTGCACGATCTCCATGTTGTTGACGTTGAAGGCGCCGATGGCGTACTGTCCCTCGTAAGCCTTTTTAAACATTTCTTTTGTTCCAACTAATGGCATTTTACATTACCCCCTAGAAATTTGATAGGATTCAAACGAACTTAGCCCTATTATACCATAGAAACAGCGTCAGGTGTATAGGGACGTGATAGAATTTTTGAAAAAATGGAAACCATATCGGAGGGGAGCTCTGCCGTGACAACGAGTTCCTTTCCCGTGACCGGATGGGGAAGGGAGAGACGGAAGGCATGCAGGGCCTGCCTTCCGATGAGTTCCCTTGTCCCGCCGTAGAGGTCGTCGCCGATGAGGGGATGGCCCATATGGGAGAGGTGGACCCGGATCTGATGGGTCCGCCCCGTTTCCAGCCGGAGCCGCAGAAGGCTCATGTCCCGAAAAGTCCGCAGTGTCTCATAGTGGGTGATGGCATCCAGTCCATCGGGGGAGACGCAGCGTCGGATGATGCTGGAGGGGTCCCTGGCAATGGGGGCGTCAATGGTGCCGGAAGGCGGTGAGGGAATCCCGGAGGCGATGGCGAGGTATTCCCTGCGGAAGAGCTTTTTCCCTTTGGGGGAAAGCTGGTGGTGGAACTGGGGCTGCTTGACGATGAGCACAAGCCCTGTGGTATTGCGGTCCAGGCGGTGCACGGGGTGGAAGGCCGCCTGGATGCCCTGCCGTTCATAGCAGCCCAGCACGGCATTGGCAAGAGTTCCCGTGACTTCCCGGTGGGTGGGATGCACGAGCTGCCCGCAAGGCTTGTTTACGATGAGCAGGGCATCGTCCTCATAGCGGATATCCAGGGGGAGGTTTTCGGGGAGAACGTCCGTCTGCTCTCTGAGATCCCAGGAGATGGTATCGCCGCCGGATACCATGAGCAATGCGGGATGGCTGATGAGCTCCCCGTTGCAGAGGAAGGTGCCGGAGAATTTCACCTTCTTCCAATAGTTCGTGGAAATCCCCATCTGTTTCAAAAATGACCTGACGGGCATTGCCGCCAGGCCATCGGGTACATGATAGACGGTCATTTTTCTGTTTCCCTGGGATCATGGCGGAGACGCGAGATGATGCGGAAGGCGAGCCCGAGAATGACCGCGAGGATCGTCGCGAGGGACATGCCCTTGAGGGTCACGGTGCCGATGGTGATGCTGGCGGTGGAGACGCCGATGCCAAGGACGATGGAGGTCAGGAGGAGGTTCACGGGCTTGTTGTAGTCCACCTTGCCCTCCACGAGGATGCGGATGCCGGAGGCTGCAATGACGCCGAAGAGCAGGATGGAGACGCCGCCCATGACAGGGGTGGGGATGCTTTGGATGAGGGCGGCGAGCTTGCCGAAGCAGGAGAGCAGGATGGCAAAGACCGCCGCGCCGCCGATGACCCATGTGCTGAAGACCTTCGTGATGGCGAGGACGCCGATGTTCTCCCCGTAAGTCGTGTTGGGTGTGGAGCCGAAGAAGCCCGAAAGGATGGTGGAGAGGCCATTGCCGAGGATGGAACGGTCAAGCCCGGGGTTCTTTGTCAGGTCACTGCCCACGATGTTGCCCGTCACGATGAGATGGCCGATGTGCTCCACGATGACCACCAGGGATGCGGGCAGGATGATAAGGATGGCGCCCAGGTTGAACTCCGGCGTGTAGAAGGTCGGAAGGGCAAAGATGGGAGCGCTTTCCACGCTGCTCCAGTCCACGATCCCGCTGCAGGCTGCCACGATATATCCTCCCACCACGCCGATGAGGATCGGGATGATGGAGAGGAATCCCTTGAAGGCCACAGATGCAAAGACCGTGATGGCAAGGGTGGTGATGGAGACGAAGATGGCGGTGGAATCCGTCTGCTCTCCTGTGAGTCCTGCCATGTTTGCCGCCGTGGGCATGAGCTCCAGGCCGATGACTGCAACGATGGCTCCCATGGAGGCAGGGGGGAAGAGCACATCAATCCATCCTGTCCCGACGAGGTGGACAAGCAATGCCACAAAGCAGAAGACGATGCCGACGGTGATGAAGCCCCCAAGGGCGGCCTCGTAGCTATACTGGGAGAGCACCAGGAAGACCGGGGACAGGAAGGCGAAGCTGGAGCCCAGGTAGGCGGGAATGCGCCCCTTGCAGAGCAGGAGGTAGAGGATGGTGCCGATGCCGTTGAACAGGAGGACCGTTGCGGGGTTCACCTTGAAGAGGATGGGCACGAGGACAGTGGAGCCGAACATGGCAAAGAGATGCTGCAGGCTCAGCGGCAGGGTTTCCAGAAGTGGAAGCCGTTCATCCACTGGAATGGTACGGTTGGACATAAGAATTGCTCCTTTACAAAATAATAGCAAAATGTTTTCATGCCTCCTCAATGTAGCATATTCGAAGGAAACTGTCCAGAAAGAATACTTTGTATAAATTGTATTCATGATAGAGGTATGGACGAACAGGAAAAAGTAATGTATAATGCTTTGTGGCTTAATTCATTCTCAATTATCCAAAACAAATGTCCTCGCACAAAGCACTTGTGCGTATGAGTAGGAGGAAGATCATGGCTCTTATCGTAAAGAAATTCGGGGGCAGCTCCGTTGCCACCACCGAGAAGATCATGGCTGTCGCGAAGCGGGTCCTCGATGAGAAGGCGCCGGGAGACAAGATTGTCATGGTGGTGTCTGCCATGGGCGATGCCACAGACGATCTGATCGAGCTGGCCCATGGCATCGACAAGGATCCCTATCGGTTCGCCAGGGAGATGGATATGCTGCTGACCACAGGGGAACAGGTTTCCATTGCCCTTTTGACGATGGCATTCAAAAAGCTGGGACATGCGGCGGTGTCCCTGACAGGCCCCATGGTTGGCATGCGGACCAATTCCGTGCATACCAAGGGACGCATCCTTGACATCCAGCCGGATCGTGTGAAGGAGGAGCTGGAGAAGGGAAATATCGTCGTCGTTGCAGGCTTCCAGGGGGCGGACCAGTATGGCGACCCGGTGACCCTGGGGCGTGGCGGCTCGGACACCTCGGCGGTGGCACTGGCCGGTGCCCTTCGGGCGGATACCTGCGAGATCTTCACCGATGTGGAAGGGGTTTTCTCCGCTGACCCGAGGGTGTGCAAGGGGGCGCGCAAGATGAAGGAGATCACCTACAGCGAGATGCTGGAAATGGCCCGTCTCGGTGCCGGTGTCATGCAGCCCCGCTCGGTGGAGATGGGGCAGTACTACAATATCCCCATCCATGTACGCTCCACATTCACGACGAAACCAGGCACAATCATTAGGGAGGATTATACGATGGAAGAGAAGAGCTTTGTGATACGGGGCGTTGCCCATGATGACAAGGTGGCAAAGATTGCGGTTCTCGGCATTCCCAACACGCCGGGCATTGCTCACGGGATATTCTCGGCATTGGCTGAGGCCAATATCGATGTGGACATGATTGTCCAGAGCATCCGGAACATCGAGAAGAATGTGACGGATATGGTGTTCACGGTGGCTTCCGGCGACCTTTCCCAGGCCAAGAATGTCGTGGACAAGGTGGCGGAGAAGCTCAATGCCGTTGCGGTTCTCATCGAGGAGGACGTGGCGAAGGTCTCCATCGTGGGCGCAGGCATGCTCGGCAGCCCGGGCATTGCATCGCGCATGTTCGGCGCGCTGGCCGGCGCGAACGTCAACATCGACATCATCAGCACCTCGGAAATCAGCATTTCCTGCCTCATCAAGGGTTCCCAGGTCACTGAGGCAGTCAATGCCATCCACAACGAGTTCTTCCCGAAGAATTGATTGGCAAGGGGGATTATCTTATGACAACGAGCATGGCTGCGTCCCACGCGGCAGACAAGAGGCTGAAGGACGCGATCTTTGGAGCGGCTTCCGCCTGCAAGGAGGCCGTGGCAAAATACGGCGCGGAAAAAGTGACGAATGTCACCATCGGCGCGATGATGGACGAGGAGGGAAAGCTGGCCTGCCTTCCCACCATGGAGAAGGTCTATCGTTCCCTCCCTATGGAGGACCTGATTGCCTATGCCCCGATTGCCGGCTTGCCGGATTATCTGGAGGCAGTGGTGGACCTGACCTTTGCCGACCAGAGGCCCGAGGGCTATACGGCGGCGATTGCCACCTCGGGAGGCACAGGCGCAATCCATCATGCAGTGGCCAATTATGCGGAAAAGGGCGACAAGGTTCTGACCAGCGACTGGTTCTGGGGAACCTACAATGTCATCTGTCAGGAGAATGGCTGCAAGCTGGAGAATTTCAAGCTCTTTGATGAGAAGCAGGAGTTCAATATCGGGGATTTCAACCGCAAGGTGGAGGAGATCCTGAAGGGGCAGGATTCCCTGCTCGTCATCATCAACAGCCCTGCCCATAATCCCACGGGCTTCAGCCTGACGGAGGGGGACTGGGACAATGTGCTGGCTTCCTTCAAGGAATGGGCGGCGAAGGGAAAGAAGCTCAGCCTTCTCGTGGATATCGCCTATCTCGATTATGCAGGGGAGAAGCAGGAGACGCGCCGTTTCATGAAGAAGTTCGGCAATCTGCCGGACAACATCCTCGTGATGTTCTCCTTCAGCATGTCCAAGGGATACACCTTCTACGGGCAGAGAACCGGGGCACTTCTGGCGGTTTCCTCCAGCAAGGAGGTCATCACGGAGTTCTCGGAGATCAACAAGTATACCAGCCGCGCCACCTGGTCCAACATCAACCGCGGTGCCATGGCGCTGCTCGTCCGCATCCAGCAGGACAAGGCGGCACTGGCCCGGTTCGAGAAGGAGCGGGATGGGTTCTATCGGATGGTCCAGTCCCGGGGCGACATCTTCATGCAGGAAGCCGCCGATTGCGGACTGAATGCCCTGCCCTACAAGGGAGGCTTCTTCCTTGCCGTTCCGGTGGCAGATCCGTCGGCGGTGTGCGACAAGCTGCACGAGGATCTCATCTTTGCCGTTCCCCTGAAGCTGGGCGTGCGGATTGCTGCATGTTCCGTTTCCTCGGCCAAGATGAAGGGCATCGCCGGAAAGGTGCTCAAGGCGCTGCAGGCGGTAGAGGGAAAATAATCATCAAGAACCGTTCAAAGCGGGAAAGGCATTGCCTATGGGGTGCCTTCCCCGCTTTTTGTATGTATATATAGTGAAAATTTTGTATTGATGGATGATGGAAATGATGCTATCATGGAAATAGATGTTTCTGTGTGATATGTCAGGAGGACGTATGTTTAATTTTGCGCACAAGGACAATGAATTTTTCGATCTCTTCGTCGAGAGTGCCCGCTATTTCTACCAGGGGGCGCTGATGCTGGACGAGGTCATGCTCGATTACAGCAAGGCCTCGGACAAGGTCAAGGATATCATCGATCTGGAGCATGAGGCGGACGAGGTCAATGACAAGATCATCGACAAGCTGAACATGACCTTCATCACACCCATCGACCGTGAGGACATCTATGCCCTTGCGAACGGGCTGGATGACGGCGTGGACAACCTGCAGGGCACGTTGCAGCGCATTGTCATGTATCGGACCGGGGAGGCACTAGACGGGGCAGTGAGCCTGACGAAGCTCCTCATTGAGTCGACGGAGGAAATCATCAAGGCCTTTTCCCTGCTCAAGAACATCAAGAAGAACCAGGTGCAGATCCTGGAGGCGACCCACAAGATCGAGATGCTGGAGAGCGAGGGGGACAGGATCTATCGTCATGAGGTCGCGTACCTCTTTGACCAGGCCACGGATCCCATCGAACTCATCAAGTGGAAGGACATTCTGGAAAATCTTGAGGATACCCTCGATCATTGCGAGAAGATCTCGGATATGATCCGGGGCGTGGTAATGAAATATGCATGAACTTCAATATCTGATTTTTACAGTCATCATTCTGGCGCTGGTGTTCGATTTCATCAATGGCTTCCACGATACGGCGAATGCCATTGCCACATCTGTCTCGACACGCGCCATCCATCCCAGCCATGCCATCATCATGGCTGCGTTCCTGAACTTTGCGGGGGCGATGTACAGCACGGGCGTTGCAAAGACCATCGGTGCGGATATCGTCAAGTCTGCCCAGCATGTGGATGAGATGATATTGATTGCCGCCCTTACCGGAGCGGTCATCTGGAATATCCTCACCTGGTGGCTGGCGGTGCCATCCAGTTCCTCCCATGCCCTGGTGGGCGGCGTCATTGGGGCCGTCCTGGTGTCTGTGGGCGTGGATGGGCTGAATCTTTGGGGCATCGGCAAAATTGTCATTGCCCTCATTGCGTCGCCGATCTTTGCCATCTGTACGGGCTGCATCGTCATGCTCCTGCTGTATCATTTTTTTGGGAATTTCAGCCCGTCGACGGTCAATGACAAATTCCGCAAGATGCAGATCCTTTCTGCCGCATCCATGGCCTTTTCCCATGGCTCCAATGATGCGCAGAAGTCCATGGGCATCATGACCCTGGCGCTCCTGTCGGGGGGCTATATCGATGCCTTTGAGGTGCCCACCTATGTCAAGGTGCTGGCGGCCACGGCCATGGCCTGCGGCACGGCGATTGGCGGCTGGCGCATCATCAAGACGATTGGCGGCAAGATCTTCAAGCTGGAGCCCATCAGCGGCTTCGCGGCGGATCTCAATTCCTCCATCGTCATATTCACGGCGACGCTTTTGCACCTTCCCGTGAGCACGACCCATGTGGTCTCCGGCTCCATCATGGGCGTGGGGACGGCGAAGCGCATGAATGCCGTGCGCTGGGGTGTTGCCCAGCAGATGGTGCTGGCATGGGTGATGACGATTCCCTGTACGGCGGCCATGGGGGCCCTGGCCTATCAGGCGGTATTGATGATTTTTGGATAAGAGGTAGTCTTATGTTTGTTACGATACGGAAGGAACGCCATTTTGCCCCGGATGTCCTGCCGAAGGACATTGCCGGGGACTATCGGGAGGAGTACGAGAGCGAGATCGTTGCGGTGAAGCTGGACAATACCATCCGGGATCTCCAGACACCTGTGGGAAATGCCCGGACTCTGGAGTTTGTCGAGCTCAACAGCGAGGAGGGATGGCGGATCTATCGCCGTTCCGTGCAGCTCCTGCTCATTGCGGCAGTGCACAAGGTATACCCGGAGGCCGAGGTAATCGTGCGGTTTCGGGCAAACCGCGGGCTTTACTGCGAGATCCAGATACCGGAGGAGACTCTGGATGATGTTATCGTGCAGCAGATCGAGGTCATGATGCGGCGCATGGTGGCGAACAATTATCCCATCGTGAAGGAGTACAAGCCAAAGGAGGAAGCCCTGCGTCTCTTCAAGAGGGCAAAGCTCATCGAGAAGGTGAATCTCATTGCCGATCTGGACAAGGAGAAGGTCAGCATCTATCACTGCGCAGGGTACAGCGATTATTTCTATGGCGCCATGATGGGCTCCACGGGGCATCTTGGCAGTTTTTCCATCAAGAGGTTCGAGGCAGGGGTGCTTCTGCGCACGCCGGACATGCAGTCCAAGGGCGTGGTTCCCATGCCCATCTCCCAGCCCAAGCTTTCAAGTATTCTCGCGGAATCGAAGCGTTGGGCGGAGGTCCTGAACTGCAAGTATGTGACGGATCTCAACCGCGCCATCCGAAACGGGCGCATCGGGGAGATTGTCCGCGTCTCCGAGGCATTGCAGGAAAAGCGTATTGCGGAGATCGCCGACTATATTGCGAAACGGCGCAGGGATCTGCGCCTGGTCCTCATTGCGGGGCCGTCTTCGTCTGGCAAGACCTCCTTTGCCCAGCGCCTTTCCGTCCAGCTTCAGGTAACGGGGCTCAGGCCCCTTTCCATTTCCTTGGACAACTATTTCCGTGACCGCAAGGACACGCCTCTGACTCCTGCGGGGGAATATGATTATGAGTGCCTGGAGGCGCTGGATGTCAAGCTCTTCAACGAGCACATGCTCGACCTGATGGCGGGCAGGTCCGTTGTCATGCCCCGTTACAACTTCCACACCGGATGCCGGGAATGGGACGGGCAGGAGCCTGTCTTCCTTGAGATGGACCAGCCCATCATTGTGGAGGGGATCCATGGACTCAATGAGCGGCTTTCCTCCTCCATCCATCGGGAAAACAAGTTCAAGATCTACGTGAGCGCTCTGACCCAGCTCAACATCGATGCCCATAACCGGATTCCTACCACGGATGCCCGCCTGCTCCGGCGGCTTGTGAGGGACTACCAGTTCCGTAGCGCCGGTGCGCTTCGAACCCTGAGGAAATGGCCGGATGTCCGGGAGGGGGAGGAGAAGTACATCTTCCCTTATCAGGAAGAGGCGGATGTCATGTTCAATTCGGCTCTCATCTACGAGCTGGCAGTCCTGCAGCACTTTGCAAGGCCCATGCTTGAGGAAGTGACGCCGGATGTGCCGGAGTACACAAAGGCGCGCCGCATCCTGGATTTCTGCCAGTATTTCCGCGAGATACCAGACCTGGATCTCGTGCCGAACAATTCCATCCTGCGCGAATTCATCGGGGGCTCCGTGTTCTTTGAAAAAGCGTGATCTATTCTTTAAGAAAAATAGTAGAAAGCCCGTGAGCATTGCAAGGGATGCAATGTCTCACGGGCTTCTTGGTTTATGGTAATGTTATTTTCTGTGGTTTCGGAGGAAGTTTTCGATCCTGGCCAGTGCCTCGGAGATTTTGTCGATGGAGGTGGCGTAGGAGCAGCGGACGTGGCCTTCGCCGCAGGCACCGAAGGCGCTGCCGGGAACGAGGGCAACGTGCTCCGCCTGCAGGAGCTCCTCGGCAAAATCGTTGGAATTGTAGCCGGTGGAGGTGATGTTGGGGAAGATGTAGAAAGCTCCCTTCGGCTCGAAGCATTCCAGTCCCATCTTGGTAAAGCCGTCGTAGATGAGATGACGGCGGCGGTCGTATTCCGCCACCATCTTCTTCATGTACTTCTCACCGTGGCGAAGGGCCTCCAGTGCTGCAACCTGCGCCGTGATGGGGGCGCAGAGCATGGTATACTGATGGATCTTCGTCATGGCGGCGGTGATGGTGGGGTTGGCGAGGGAGTAGCCGATGCGCCAGCCCGTCATGGCATAGGCCTTGGAGAACCCGTTGAGGAGGATGGTGCGCTCCTGCATGTTGGGCAGGGAGGAGAAGCAGGTGTGCTCATTCCCGCCGTAGGTGAGGTCCCCATAGATCTCGTCGGAAATGACGATGAGGTCATGCTTTTCCGCGAAATCGGCAATGGCAAGGAGATCCTTGCGGGTCATGATGGCTCCCGTCGGGTTGTTGGGGTAGCCGATGAGGAGGACGCGGGTCTTGTCCGTCACGTGCTCCTCCAGTTCTGCCGGAGTGATGCGGAACTCGTTCTCGATCTTCGCGGGAACCGCAATGGGAACGCCGCCTGCCAGGGTCGTGCATGCCTGATAGGAGACATAGCACGGCTCCGGGATGAGCACCTCGTCGCCGGGGGAGAGGACAGCGCGCATGGCGATGTCCAGTGCCTCGCTGACGCCGACGGTGATCAGTATATCCGTGGCGGCATCGTAGGTGTTGCCGTAGCGGCGGGCATAGTAGCCGGCGATTTCCTCGCGGAGCTCCATCATGCCGCGGTTGGCGGTGTAGGATGTGTAGCCGCGCTCCAACCCGTAGACGCAGCTTTCACGGATGGACCATGGGGTTATGAAGTCAGGCTCGCCCACGCCCAGGGAGATGACATCCTCCATGCTCGCCGCGATGTCGAAGAACTTGCGGATGCCGGAAGGGGCAATGGCATTGACCCCGGGAGAGAGGCGGTCTTTCCAGTCGGTGCGTACCTCCTTCATGGCGACACCACCAGTCTGCGATCGCGTTCCTCATCGTTGATGATGACGCCGTCCTTCTTGTAAGGCTTGAGCATGAAATGGCTACGGGTCGCGGTGACACCCTCGATGGTGGAGAGGCGGGTGGCGACGAAGTTTGCCACATCCTTGAGGGATTTGCCCTCGATGATGACGAGGAGATCGAAACTGCCGCTCATGAGGTAGACCGTCCGTACCTCGTCGAAGCGGTAGATGCGCTCCGCGATGGCATCGAAGCCGACTTCCCTCTGGGGGGTCAGGTTGATCTCGATGATGGCGGTGACCGTGTCATCGCCGAACTTCTCCCAGTTGATCAGGGTATTATAGGAAAGGACGATCTTGTTCTTCTCCAGATCCTTGATCTGCTTTTCCACTTCGTATTCGCTGCGGTTGAGCATGGCGGCCAGATCGCTCACGGGGCGGCGGGCATCGTGCTCAAGGAGCTCCAGTAATTCACGCATGAAATTTCCCTCCAGTTCTTTTCGGTAGTCCCATCATAGCATAGAGCCGTGCCGCATGACAAGCAAAATGTTTTCTTGCATATGTCGGGGATTTTGTATAAAATAAAAAGAAGGAATATTCATGACCGGAATATTTGTTATGCAGGGAACATGTGTGAGGAAGAAGGTAGTTTATGTTTATTGGAACCATCGATGCGGCAGCATCGGCCTATAAAACCTATCCGAAGGCCATCCAGAGAGCATTGGAGTATTTGCGCTCCCATGACTTCACGAAGATGGAGGACGGAACGTATCCCATTGAGGGGAAGAAGATCTATGCGAAATTGCAGCGGTACGAAACCCGTCTGATGGAAAGCTGCCGTCCGGAAACTCACCAGAAGTACATTGATATCCAGTACGTGGTGGAGGGGGAGGAATATCTGGGATGGTGCCCCTTCAGCCCGGATCTTAAAGAGGAAGCGCCTTACGATGAAAAGGCAGATGTGACTTTTTATGAGAAACTGGTTCCTGACAGCAACCTCGTTCTGCTGCCGGGAAGTTTTGCCGTCCTCTATCCGGAGGATGTGCATCGTCCCTGCTGTGCTGTGGAGGGAGGACCTGCGCCTGTCACCAAGGTTGTGGTAAAGGTTTCCGTGGATTTGATTTGAACTCTTTTGGAGGAAGGCATCCATGACTGTAAGAAGAATTTTTGTGGAAAAACGGCAGGGATTCTATGATATTCCTGCCCGCCAGCTTTGCGATGATCTCATTGAGACGTTCCGTCTGACGAATCTCAAGGCGGTGCGCATCATCAATCGCTATGATATCGAGGGCTTGACGGATGAGGAATATGCGAAGGTGAAGTCCGTCGTATTTTCCGAGCCGCCTGTGGACATGGTCTACGAGGAAAGATTGCCGGATTTCCCAAAGTCCCGGATCTTTGCCACGGAATACCTGCCGGGGCAGTACGACCAGAGGGCAGATTCCGCTGCCCAGTGCGTGCAGCTGGTCACCCAGAAGGAACGCCCAATTATTGCGACAGCCCGCGTTATTGTCCTTGTGGGGGAGATTGATGATGATGTCTTCCGGAAGATCAAGGAGTACTGCATCAATTCTGTGGAGAGCCGTGAAGCCTCCCTTCAGAAGCCGGATTCCCTGGAGATGAAGATGGAGGACCCGCCGGATGTGGAGATCCTTTCGGAATTCAATGGATGGGATGAGGCAAGGCTCAAGGAATTCATGGAGGAGCGCGGCTTTGCCATGAACTTCGATGACCTGAAGTTCTGCCAGAAGTATTTCCGGGACACGGAGAAGCGCAACCCCACCATCACGGAGCTTCGCGTCATCGATACCTATTGGTCGGATCACTGCCGCCATACGACCTTTACCACGGCAATCGACATGGTGGAGATCGGGGAGGGCCATTACCTCCCCTCCATCAAGGCCGCCTATGACAAGTACATTGAGGACAGGACGGAACTCTATGGCGGCGAGCTTCGCGATGTGACTCTCATGGACATCGCGGTCATCGGGATGAAGGCCCTTCGGAAACAGGGGCTTTTGGAGGATCTGGACAAGTCCGAGGAAATCAATGCCTGCAGCATCGAGGTCAAGGCTCATGTGGGCGGGAAGGACCAGGACTGGCTCGTCATGTTCAAGAACGAGACACATAACCATCCCACGGAAATCGAGCCCTTTGGTGGAGCGGCAACCTGTCTTGGTGGCGCCATCCGGGACCCGCTTTCCGGGCGTTCCTATGTCTATCAGGCGATGCGCGTGACAGGGGCAGCAGATCCCCGTCGCCCCGTCGCGGAGACGCATCCCGGCAAGCTGCCCCAGAAGAAGATCACCCAGGGGGCGGCAGCGGGCTACAGTTCCTATGGCAATCAGATTGGACTTGCCACAGGGCAGGTAAGGGAGATTTACCATGAGGGCTATATGGCGAAGCGCATGGAAATCGGTGCGGTCATCGCGGCAGCTCCCAAGGAGAATGTGGTGAGGATGCGTCCTGCTCCCGGGGATATCATCGTCCTCGTGGGAGGCCGGACAGGGCGTGATGGCTGCGGCGGTGCAACGGGTTCCTCCAAGGAGCACACGGAGGAGTCCCTGACGACCTGCGGCGCCGAGGTGCAGAAGGGCAACCCGCCCACCGAGCGCAAGATCCAGAGGCTGTTCCGCAATCCGATGGTCAGCAGCATGATCAAGCGCTGCAATGATTTCGGCGCAGGCGGCGTATCCGTTGCCATCGGCGAACTGGCGGAAGGGCTTGTCATAGATCTGGATGCCGTCAAGAAGAAATACGATGGCCTCGACGGCACGGAACTTGCGATTTCCGAATCCCAGGAGCGCATGGCAGTCGTTCTGGATCCCAAATCACTGGAGGATTTCGTGCGCTATGCCGACGAGGAGAATCTGGAAGCGACTCAGGTAGCCGTGGTGACGGAGGAGCCTCGTCTGGTCATGAAGTGGCGGGGCAGGGATATCGTGCAGATTGACCGTGCATTCCTCGATACGAACGGAGTACGTCAGCATGTCATGGCGAGGATTGAGATGCCGGATGCCGGGCAGAACTATTTCCGGCGGATGCCGGATGCCGTGGCAGAGTTTGGGCAGGATATCGAGAAATCCTGGCTTGCGAATCTCAAGGATCTCAATGTGTGCAGCCAGAAGGGGCTGGCAGAGCGATTCGATTCCACGATCGGCGGCGGAACGGTGCTCATGCCCTTTGGCGGGAAGAACCAGATGACACCGGCCGAGGGCATGGTGGCAAAACTTCCCGTGGAGGGAGCCGAGACGAATACGGCGACGGCCATGTCCTTCGGACTCAATCCCTATCTTTCGGAATGGAGTCCTTTCCATGGGGCACTCTATGCGGTTGTGGAGTCCGCGGCAAAGATCGTGGCGATGGGCGGAGCAGCGGACAAGATCCGCCTGACCTTCCAGGAGTACTTTGAGAGCCTTGGCAAGGAGCCGGAACGCTGGGGCAAGCCCACGGCAGCCCTCCTCGGTGCCCTTTGGGCCCAGCATGAGCTCGGCATTCCTGCCATCGGCGGCAAGGATTCCATGTCCGGGACCTTCATGGATATGCATGTGCCTCCGACCTTGGCTTCTTTTGCCGTGGATGTGCTTCCGACGGAACGCGTCATATCTTCGGAGTTCAAGTATGTCGGGAACAAGGTTTATGCTGTTCCGTGCCCGAGGGATGGACAGGATCTGCCGGTGTTTTCCAGGCTCAAGAAGAATTTTGCCGCAATCAACGAGATGGCAAAGGCACGGCGGATTTTTTCTGCCATGAGCATTGGGGTGGGCGGCATTGCCGCAGCCATTACGAAGATGTGTCTCGGTAATGGCATAGGCTTCCGCTTTGCAAAGTCCATGAGCAAGGAAGACCTTTTCCGCCCGGATTATGGCACCATACTTCTGGAGATATCGGATACGCCGGATGTGGCAGAATGGCTGAAGGATACGGGCTATTATGAACTCGGGACCACCATAGAGGTTCCCAGCATTGTTTGCGGCAAGGCCGCAATCCTTTTGGCGGAAGCAGAGGAAGCCTACACGAAGCCCTTGGAAAAGATTTTCCCGACGAAGCTGAAATACACCTCTAAGGAAAGGGTCACGATGGTGCCCTATCATCGCGCCAAACGCCTTGTGGCACAGGCCCAGGTGGCGAATCCCCGGGTGTTCATTCCTGTTTTCCCGGGGACGAACTGTGAGTACGATTCTGCTCGTGCATGGCAGCGTGCCGGTGCGGAAACGGAAATCATGGTGGTCCGGAACCTCACGCCTGCGGCGGTGGAGGAAACCGTGGAGGCCATCGTGCAGGGCATCCGGCGGGCGAAGATCCTCATGATTCCGGGCGGCTTCAGCGGTGGTGACGAACCGGACGGTTCCGGCAAGTTCATTGCGGCGATGTTCCGCAACCCGCGCATCGAGGCGGAGGTCATGCGCCTGATCAACTCCCGCGACGGGCTGATCCTCGGCATCTGCAATGGTTTTCAGGCCCTTGTCAAGCTGGGGCTGGTTCCCTATGGGGAGATCCGCGCTCTTGCGGACAATTCGCCGACACTTACCCATAACAATATCGGGCGGCATGTGTCCTGCATGGTTCAGACGAAAGTGGTGTCAAACCTTTCCCCGTGGTTCAACAATGTGAGCGTCGGGGATCTCCACACCGTTGCGGTGTCCCATGGGGAAGGCCGATTTGTGGCTGACCAGGAGATCGTGGCGAAGTTGCGGATCCGCGGGCAGATTGCGACCCAGTATGTGGACAGCAGGGGGAACCCCACGATGATGTTCCCCTTCAATCCCAATGGCTCCGTCAATGCCATTGAGGGCATCACGAGCCCCAACGGGCGTGTCCTTGGCAAGATGGGCCACTCGGAGCGCATCGGCAAGGATGTGGCGAAGAATGTTCCCGGAAATATAGACCAGCAGCTCTTTGAGGCTGGCGTGCGTTACTATAAGTAAAAGATGGGGAGGCTTTGGTGATGGTAGGGCTTGTAATCGTATCCCACAGCCAGAAGTTGGCGGAAGGTGTCGTAGAGCTGGCAAAGGCAATGGCAGAGGAGGTCAGGATTGCCGCGGCAGGAGGCCTGGAGGACGGAACCCTTGGAACGAGCTACCAGCGCATCCATGATGCCATTGAAGAGGTGTATTCCGAGGATGGCGTTGCCGTTCTCATGGATATGGGAAGCGCCGTGATGACGGCGGAAATGGTGCTGGAAGACCTGGACAAGGACAATGTCCTGCTCGTTGACTGTCCCCTGGTGGAAGGGGCTGTGCTGGCGGCAGTGGAATCGGCCACGGGATCCTCCCTGCAGACATTGATCGACAGGACAAAGGATTCCTATGTGACGAAGAAAATCGTATCGGAAATGGAATAGGATTGGCAGCGTCCGACGGGAGCAGTTTTCCTGTCGGGCGCTTATTTTGGGAAATTGGAATGGAGGACATGATGTTTGAGAGATGGCGTTCTTTTGAGCTTGAAGGAGAAAATTACAGGGGGACTATCGCTGCAATCGGCGATGCTCTGAAAAAACAGGGGGTATCGGAGCGGGAGGCAGAGACCGCCGGGCAACTGCTGGAGCATATCTTTTCACTCCAGCTTTCCTTGCGTCCCGAAGTTCACGTCAAGGTCAACATGAGGAAGCGCTTCGGTGATATTTCGCTGCAGATGGAAACCGTAGGCAATGCCTATAATCCGCTGCAGGTCTTGACGGAATGGAACGAAGACGACTCGGACTATCAGCGGACGATTGTCCTGAAATCGAAAAAAGAGATGCTTTCCTATACCCACAGCAACGGGAAGAACATCGTAACCATCAAGGTGCATGAGGCCGGAAACAAGCAGATCCGCTATACCCTGTTCGCCATGGTCATGGGCATACTGGTGGGGGCTCTTATCAAGGAGATGGTTTCACCGGAGCTTATCGAGATGCTGAACAAGAACCTCATCGGCAGCATACGGACCATGTTCCTCAATTCCTTGAATATGATGATTGCCCCGGTGGTGTTCTTCTCCATCATCGCGGGACTGACCAGCATGTCCAATGCGTCAGATATCGGGCGCCTCGGCGGCAAGCTGGTGGGAACCTACATGTGCACCACGGTGATTGCTACGACCTTCAGCATCATCATCGGCCTGTTCATGTTCCACAGCGGCGTGCCGCAGGTGGGGACCGTCAGCGGCAGTGGGGAGGACGTGAACGTGTCCCTGCTGGACATGATCGTGAACGTGGTGCCGGAAAATCTGGTTGCGCCCATCGTGAACCGCGATATGCTGCAGATCATTTTCGTCTCCGTGCTCTTCGGCGTGACCATAAACATGCTGGGCGAGAAAGCTCAGATCCTGAAGAATCTCACGGAAGTCATGAATACCTTCTGTCTGCGCGTCATTACGCTGCTGGCGCAATTCATTCCCCTGATTGCCTTCCTTTCCATGATGGCACTGATGTTCACGGTGGGCACCGACTCGCTGCTGCTCCTGGGCCGGGTGCTGGTGGGACAGTTCATCGGTTCCCTGGCGATGTTCGGGGTATATTCGACGGTTCTGGTCCTGATGGGGAAACTTTCCCCTGTACCCTTCCTGAAAAAGATCGGCAGCTTCATTCCCGTGGCGATTTCCATGGGCAGCAGCAGCGCTGCCATGCCCTTCACCATGCGATTCTGCACGGATCGGATGGGCGTTTCGCCGAAGCTGTCCTCCTTTTCCATTCCCCTCGGCGCAACGGTCAATATGGACGGCGGCTGCTTCTATTTCTCAATCCAGGCGATCCTGTTGGCGAAAATGTACGGTCTGGAAATGACGCCCGCCTTCATCGGGGCGCTTTTCATCACCGTCGTCGCGCTCTCCATCGGCGCGCCGGGGGTACCGGGAGGCTCCTTTGTCTGCCTGACCTCGATCATCGTGTCCTTCGGCCTGCCCGTGGAGGCGTCAGCCATCGTGCTGGGCATTGACCCGCTGACTTCCATGTTCCGCACGACCATCAACACCATAGGGGATATTGCGGTGACGACGGCACTGTCGAAAAACGAGAATATGATGGACGAAACCATATACATGAGCACAGAGCCTGCGGCGTAATTGGGAATTGTCCTTCCGCCGGTTAAAATTGCTTGTTAATTATCGAAGAATATAGTAAAATTAGTAATATTTAAAGACGAATCATAGAGTGGATAATGGAAACGGGCTGATTACCATAGAATTCAGGGATTTGACAAAAGAGGACAAGCCTCTGCTGGACGGCTTCTATCGCAGCGGCTATTATGAGAATTCGCATTTCAACTTCACGAACCTCTACATGTGGCGCAAGCCTTACCAGATCAAGCTGGCAGTGGAGGATGAAGTGCTCTATATGACCAGCGAGTGGGATGGGAGGCTCATGGCGCTCCAGCCCATCGGGGCAGCGGAGAAGATGCCGGAGGCGGTGACGAAATTCATCGCTTATTTCAAGGAGGCGGGACGCCCCCTTTATTTTTCCGGCATCGAGCATTCCTTTGCCGAGGTTTTGCAGTCCTATGGGGATGCGGAGTTTGATATTCAGCCGGATCGCGATAACTTTGACTACCTCTACAGCAGCGAAAGTTTGATCAAGCTGGCAGGACGGAAGTACCATTCCAAGAAGAACCATTTGAACGCCTTTCGCAAGATGTACCCGCAGGCGGAGTATCTTCCCATTACGGAAGAGATCATCACCCTCTGCAAATTGGAGCTCAACGGCTGGTACAAGCAGCGTCTTCAGGATGATCCGGACGATCCTTTCATCGGCTATGAGCGCGAGGCCATCATTGAGGTGCTGAATAATTTCCAGGATTTTGATATCAAGGGCGGCGCGATTCGCCTGGATGGGCGCATCGTTGCCTTCACCTTTGGGGAGCAGCTCAATGCGGACACGGCGGTCATTCATGTGGAGAAGGCGGACCCGGAGGTGCGAGGGGCATATCCTGCCATCAATCAGGGCTTCGTGGAGCACGAGTGGAGCCATATGACCTATATCAACCGCGAAGAGGATATGGGGCTCGAAGGGCTCCGCAAGGCAAAGGAGTCCTACAAGCCCGTGAAGCTGGTGGAGAAGTTCCATGCTGCATTGAAAGAGAAATAGAAAGAGAAATGAGGAACGGGGAGGCCTGTTCCTTTTTTTCGTTGGATCGGGAGAGGAAAGAGCGGAACAGGTGGAGAATATTACATTAAGAAAATAGTAGAGAATGGCAGAGGGGGACTGTTGTATGTTGAAGGATGGAAAGCTCTGGCTGGCAAACAATGACAAGGGGGAGAATATCTTTCTCCTGCCGGGGATGGCAAATCGTCATGGATTGGTGGCCGGTGCCACGGGAACGGGAAAAACCATAACGCTGAAGGTCATGGCAGAGTCTTTTAGCGATATGGGCGTGCCGGTGTTCCTGGCGGATGTGAAGGGGGACATCTCCGGCATGATGTGCCCGGGCACGGATTCCCCGGACATGCAGAAGCGCATCGAGAAGTTCCGTCTGGCGGAGGCCAATTTTGCCTACAAGGGATATCCGGTGACCTTTTGGGATATTTTCGGGCAGAAGGGGATTCCCCTGCGCACGACGATTTCCGAGATGGGGCCGGTGCTTCTGGCGCGGGTCTTGGAACTGAATGACCTGCAGGGGGCGTTGCTCAATATCATTTTCAAGATTGCGGATGATAATCACCTTCTCTTGATTGACACGAAGGACATCAAGGCTTGTGTGGGCTATGTGCAGGAGCATCGAGCGGAGTTCGAGGGCGACTATGGGAAAATGAGTCCTGCATCCCTCAGTGCGATTACCCGTGCCATCGTGGCGATGGAATTGGCGGGCGGGGATGTGTTCTTTGGGGAGCCTGCGGTCAATATCAATGACTGGCTGGCGCAGGATATGGGGCGCGGCATGATCAATGTGCTTGCCAGCGAGAGCCTCATAAACAACGGGAAACTCTATTCCACCTTCATGCTCTGGCTTTTGAGCGAGTTGTTTGAGACCTTGCCGGAAGTGGGGGATATGGGGAAGCCGAAGATGGTGTTCTTCTTCGATGAGGCCCATCTTCTGTTCGATGGCGCTTCCCGTGCCCTCATGGACAAGATTGAGCAGGTGGTGAAGCTGATTCGCTCTAAGGGGGTCGGGATCTATTTCTGCACGCAGAATCCGAGGGATATCCCCGACGGGGTGCTGGCACAGCTGGGCAACAAGATACAGCATGGCCTGCGGGCATACACGCCGGCAGAGCAGAAGGCAATCAAGGCAGCGGCGGCATCCTTCCGCGAGAATCCTGAATTCAATGCTGCGGAAGTGATCACATCACTGGGCACAGGAAAAGCTCTGGTGTCATTTTTGGGGGAGGACGGTGTTCCCGGGATTGCCCAGAAGGTCTCCATCCTCCCACCGCAATGCAGCATGGGCGCAGCCTCGGACAGCCAGCGGGAAACTGCCATCAAGGGGAGCCTTTTCTACAGCAAGTATGCGGAAAGCTATGATCCGGACTCTGCCTATGAGTTCCTGATGCGGCAGGGAGAGGAAGAGGCCGCGGCAAAGGAGAAGGCTGCGGCAGAAGCCGCACAGGCGAAGGAAGAGGAGCGTCAGGCGAAGGAGCGCGCAAAAGAGGAGGAACGGCAGGCAAAGGCACAGGCGAGAGAGGAGGAACGTCAGGCAAGAGAACAGGCGAAAGAGGAAGAACGCCTTGCCAGAGAGGCAGAGAAAAAGGCATTGGCGGAGGAACGGGAGAAGCAGAAAGTTCTGCAATCCGTGGGCAACAGTGTCCTTGGCACGGTGGGAAGGGCCCTGGGCAACAGTGTGGGAAAATCCGTGGGAGGCACCTTTGGAAAGACCCTGGGAGGAAATCTCGGGGCGAGCCTGGCACGAGGGATTTTCGGGACACTCTTCAAGAAATGACAGAGTTTCACCTGTCAAAACTTCCATAGGACGATTGTTGAACTACAGTATACACAACCAATCGGATATGATATAATAGGAAAGCTTAGCGAGAATATACGCCTGTGAATATGGAGGAATCACCCAGATGAACAAAGAGAGAAGTGGCTTTTTTCTTGTAAAGGAAGACATTTTGCCGGAGGCGATAAAGAAGACGATTCGCGTCAAGGAGATGTTGAAGCGGGGGGATGCGCGCACGATCAATGAGGCAGTGGAGCGCATGAATCTCAGCCGCAGTGCCTATTATAAGTACAAGGACTACGTGTTTCCCTTTTATGAGGCCAGCCAGAACAAGATCATCACGTTGACCTTCCTGCTGGAGCATAAGAAGGGCGTCCTTTCCAGTGTGCTCAACACGATTTCCGCCCATTCCGGAAGCGTTCTCACCATCAATCAGGGGATTCCCCTGCAAGGCGTTGCCAATGCCACGATTTCCATCGAGACATTGAATCTTTCGGTGGATTTGGAGGCGCTTCTTGACAAATTGCGGCTGGTGAATGGCGTCAAGCGTCTGGAAGTGCTGGGGCAGGCATGAGGGAGGCTGTGTCGAAATGAAGAAACCCATCAAGTTTGGATTGTTGGGCTCCGGTACGGTGGGAACAGGTGTCATCAGGGTCCTGCAGGAGAATGCGCGCGAGATTGAAGAAAGGATTGGCGCACCGATTGAACTGAAGAAGGTATTGGTCCGCGATCTGGGAAAGAAACGTCCCCAATTGGAAGGCATCGCAGTCACGGACAATATTGAGGAAATCATCGGTGACGAGGAAATCTCCATCATCGTTGAGGTCATGGGAGGAATCCATCCTGCCCGGGAGTACATGCTGAGGGCCATGGAGGCAGGAAAGAGCGTGGTCACGGCCAACAAGGATGTGGTTGCTCAGTTTGGCAAGGATATGTTTGAGACGGCAGAGAAGCAGGATGTGGATTTTCTCTTTGAGGCCAGCGTTGGCGGCGGAATCCCCATCATCACTCCCCTGAAGCAGTGCCTGACGGCAAACAAGCTCACAGAGGTCATGGGCATCGTGAACGGGACGACGAACTACATGCTCACGAAGATGGCGGAATGCGGGGCGGACTATGAAAGCGTGCTGAAGGAAGCCCAGGAAAAGGGATATGCCGAGGCGAATCCCTCTGCGGATGTGGACGGCCTGGATGCTGCCCGCAAGGCGGCGATTCTGGCATCCCTGGCCTTCAATACGCGGATCCAGCTGGAGGATGTCTCCGTGGAGGGCATCACGAAGATCACGCCGATGGATATCGAGTATGCGAGGGAGCTCGGCTATGTGGTGAAACTTCTGGCGGTTGGCAAGGATGCCGGGGAGAAGGGCATTGACGTGCGAGTCCATCCCGTATTTCTGCCGAAGGAGCATCCCCTGGCATCGGTTCGGGGTGTGTTCAATGCGATTTTCGTGCGCGGCAATGCCATTGGCGAGGCGATGTTCTATGGCCCGGGAGCAGGCTCTCTGCCCACGGCATCGGCGGTGGTCTCCGATGTCATTGATGTGGCCCGGGATATCGTGAACGACACCTTTGGGCGGATCCGTTGCACCTGTTTTGAGAAGAAGAAACTTTGCCCGCTGGATGATACGGAATCTTCCTATTATGTGCGCCTGCTGGTGGATGACAAGCCCGGTGTGCTGGGGACGATTGCCACGGTGTTCGGCAATGAAGGCGTGAGTCTGAAGTCTGTGGTCCAGACGAAGCAATCCATAGCAGATCATGCAGAGATTGTTGCGATCACCCATATGGTGGAGCACAGGAAGATGCTCTGTGCAGTCAAGGTATTGGAAGGGCTTCCGGTGGTGGATGAGATTCGCAGCATGATACGTGTGGAGAACGACCGGGGGTAAAAGGAGTCTATGGAAGAGAAGAGTATACGAGTTCGCGTACCGGGAACATCCGCAAATTGCGGCCCGGGGTTTGACACGCTGGGGATTGCCTGCACCATCTACAATGAACTGGAACTGACCTTGAGGGAAGAGCCGGGGGTGGAATTCTTCATAACGGGGGAAGGCGCCGAAAACATTCCGCAGGATGAGCGCAATATCGTTTGGCGTTCTGTCCGGTATCTTCTGGAACGGGCCAAGGCGGCAGACCGTTTTCGGGGCGGGATTGTCCGAATGAAAAACGAAGTGCCCCTTTCACGGGGGCTTGGCAGCAGCGCTACGGCAATCGTGGCGGGGCTCAAGGCTGCGAATGTACTGGTTGGCAATATGTTCAACCGTCGGGAGCTCTTGCAGTTTGCCACGCGGATCGAAGGGCATCCTGACAATGTGGCTCCTGCGATTTTCGGTGGGTTCACGGTCAATATCATGAACAGGGGAAGGGCGCAATCTTTTTCCTTCCTGCCAAAGGTCCGTTTGAAACTGGTGGCGGCCGTGCCGGATTTTTTCCTCTCCACCCGTGTGGCGCGGGAGGTCCTGCCGGATATGGTTTCGAGACAGGATGCCATCTTCAATATCGGACGGTCATCGATCCTGGTGGCGGCTCTTTGCAGGGGAAATGAGTATTTTCTGCGCCATGCCTTTGAGGATGCCCTTCATCAGCCCTATCGTTCCAAGCTCGTTCCCGGCATGATGGAGGTCTTTTCTGCCGCGCGGCAAGCAGGGGCTCTGGGTGCGACCCTGAGCGGTGCGGGTCCCTGTCTCATGGCCTATGTTCTCGAACGGGACCACTGTGCCGAAAAGGTGGGGCAGGCCATGGTGGAGGCGTTCCGAAAGAATGACGTTGAGGCGAAATACCTTGTCCTGAATCTGGATACACGCGGTGCACGCATCATAAATGAATAATCATAAGGAAAGAAAAGCTGCTGCTTTTGCAGTGGCTTTTTACATATCCCGGAAGGTGGTGGAAGAAGATGAACGAGAGGGAATTTGTGGAAAGGGCAAGGTCCCAGCATGCCCGCGCTTTTCGTGTCGGCGGATGCATCAGGGACGCATTGATGGGGAAGGCTTCCAAGGACAGGGATTACGTGCTTTGCGGAATCGCAAGGGAGTCTTTTGAGCAGTTGTTTCCCCAGGCAAAACGGGTGGGGAAGGCATTTCCCGTGTACTTGCTGGACATCGATGGCGAGATGTGCGAGGTATCTCTTGCGCGGAGGGAAAGGAAAAGCGGGCATGGCTATCGCGGGTTTCAGGTGGAATTCGATGAGACTGTGACCATAGAGGAAGATCTTTTCCGAAGGGATACCTCCATGAACAGCATGGCCCTGGAATTGCCGGAGGAAACCCTGATCGACCCTTATGGGGGCAGGGAGGACATCGGGAAAAGGGTCATCCGTGCCGTTTCCGTTCATTTCATGGAGGACCCTGTTCGGGCTTTGCGGGCGGCAAGGCAGGCAGCGGAGCATGGGTTCGCAATCGAGAAGAATACCTTTAAATATATGGCCAGTTGTGCCGATGAGCTCAGGGGAGAGCCCCAGGAACGGCTTTTCCATGAGATGAAGCTGGCACTTGCTTCCGAACGTCCGTCCATCTTTTTCCGTTCCTTGCAGGAAGCGGGGCTGCTGTCCGTCGTATTCCCGGAAATCCATCATTTGATTGGAAAGACACAGCCTGCAGCCTTTCATCCGGAAGGGGATTCCTACGAGCATTCCCTGTTGGTGCTGGACAAGGTCGCAAGGGAGACGGAATCCCTTGTGGCGCGCTTTTCCGGCCTGGTGCATGATATCGGAAAGGGCGTGACGCCGGAGGAGATGCTTCCCCATCATTATGGACATGAGAAGAAGGGGAAAGAGGTGCTTGACCGTTGGAACCAGCGGATGACCCTGCCCAAGCAGTGGCTGAATGCCGCACATTTTGTGATTGCCCAGCATATGAGGGCGCCAAAGCTGGAAAAGCCGGGAAAGATCGTGGATCTTTTATTGGCGATAGAAAAGGGGCCGATGGATTTTTCGGAGTTCAATGCGGTTATCCGGGCAGACCATGGCAGTTTGCCGGATTATCTGCGGCATCATGAAAGATATCTTTCCGGGATATTGTCGATACATGGAAGCGATTGCCCGGAAGAGATCCGTGGCAAGGCAATCGGCACATGGGTCAGGAATGCGCAGATACGGGCATATCGGGCGATGGCAGACAACAAAAAAGAGGACTGCACCTAAACAGTCCTCTTAATTATCATAATATGGTCGGGATGACAGGATTCGAACCTGCGGCCTCATCGTCCCGAACGATGCGCGCTACCAAACTGTGCCACATCCCGACAACGCTATATATTATATAACGAAAATCTCAGAAATGCAAGTACTTCTGAAGATTTTGCTCTTGGCAAAATCTGAACAACGCGCTATGATAACCCTGCACCGTAAAATTGTAAAGAAGTAGCCCGCCTTTAGCAGCTAACTCCAGGCGGGCTTATATAAAGAACGCTATAAAGGGCGAACCGCTAAAACGGTGCTCTTTGTATTTCTATTATACAACAGTCACGGAATAATTGCAAGATTAGAGCACTTTTAAGGGACCACTTTTCGAGGAGAAGGATATTTTGTGGTTTGCGTCGAATATCCATAAGAGGATATGGTGGATGCTGGTTTGGGGTGGATGCAATGGAAGAATACAGAGTGGACGAGAATGGCGAGACTGTCCGTGAGGGCAAGATGACCAAGGCGCTTGGCGAGGACAACAGCACGGAGGCCATTGCCCAGTACATGGTCGGGACACTTTTCGAGATACAGGACACTGTCTATGAGATCCATAGGATGCAGGATACATTGAAATGGCTGCTCGTGAGCTATCATAAGTATCATGACCTCCTGCGGGATGTGGATTCCTACAAGCGGGCCATGGAGATCCTGGCCGATGGCAACCGGGAAAAAGCCGTCGATGCCTTGAGGCGTGCCCAAAATGAGATCATTGAGGAATGGAAAGAGGAAAAGAAGCGATAGGAGAGCTTGAGAATGGCCGCCTTGGGAAAGCATGGCTTTTGCAGGGCGGATTTTTTCTGCCGGGGGTTGTACATTTCACTGTTCCTGTGTTATAATCTTTTTCATAAAGTAAAGCAGTAAAGAATAAAAGCCTTCTTTTGGAACAGGAGTGAGACGGGATGGCGAACCAGAAGTTGAAGGATGAGCTGGCGGATCGGCTTTGCGAGGCATTGCTTTCCCTGCAGGATGTGGAGGAATGCTATGCTTTTCTTGAGGATATCTGCACCATCAACGAGATGAAATCCCTTTCCCAACGGTTGGAGGTTGCCCGGATGCTGGATGAAAAGTATACCTATGAGGCCATCGTGGCGCGGACGGGGGCGAGCACGGCAACCATCAGCCGTGTGAAGCGGTGCCTGAACTACGGCGCGGACGGCTACAAGCTGGTGCTGGAACGCATGAAACAAACTTCTTGATAAAGGATGATGAGGATGGAAAAGGATAAAGTCGTACTGGAGATACCCTACGGGACGAGGGACTTCCTGCCGGATGAGGCGGCGGGGAAACGGGTGATCGAGAACCAGCTGGCAGAGCTCTTCGCAAAGTGGGGCTACCATGAGGTGGTGACCCCCACCATCGAGTATCTGGATACCCTTACCATGGGAAACGGGCGCTCCCTTGAGCCCCATATGTTCAAGTTCTTTGACAAGAACAACCGCACCGTGGCATTGCGCCACGAGATGACCACGCCGATTGCGAGGCTTGTGGCCAGCAGGCTCAAGGAGGCTCCCATGCCTCTGAAGCTTTCCTATATCAGCAATGTCTATCGCTATGAGCAGACACAGACGGGCCGCCAGTGCGAGTTCTACCAGGCAGGGGTCGAGCTCATGGGGAGCAGCAGCGCATCAGCGGATGCAGAGGTGATTGCCCTTGCCATCCGGGGCCTTCTTTGTTCCGGTCTGAAGGACTTCAAGATCTGCCTGGGGCAGGTGGAATTCGTGAACGGTGTCATGGAGCAGTACCAGCTGCCTGACGGGAAAAAGGAGAAGATCCGGCGGAGCATCGAGGAGCGCAATCTCGTCGGTCTGGAGAATCTGGTGGATTCCCTGGATATCCCTCTGAATGCAAAGGAGATTCTCAAGAGGATTCCCCTTCTTCATGGGGATGAAAGCATGCTCAAGGAGGCCTATGGCATCGCGCTGAATGCCCAGAGCCGCAGGGCTCTTGATAATCTCTCCGAGATATTCGCCCTGCTGGAATGCTATGGCGTGGGGCAATATGTCACCTTCGACCTCGGCATCATCCGTGATTTCAATTACTATACGGGCATGGTGTTTGAGGCCTACACGCCGGGGCTTGGTTTCCCGCTCTGCGGCGGCGGGCGGTATGACCATATGTTGTCGGATTTCGGCAATGCGTGCCCTGCCACGGGATTTGCCATCGGCATTGAGCGGATCTTGCTGGCGTTGGAACGGCAGGGAATCGAAAAGCCGGAATTCCCCAAGGATGTTTTCGTTGCATACCATGAGGGCAAGACGGCAGAGGCCGTCACAAAGGCGACGGAACTCCGGGAGGCAGGCAAGATGGTGGAACTGGCCCTTTCTGCCCAGACGGAGGCAGAGGCGAAAAGATGCCAGAAGGAAATGGGCTACAAAGAGCTGGTCTACCTTGCATGAACCGGGTAGGGCAGTTTTTCCGTGCCATGGGCGCCCGGTTGACAGAGGAGGATCTCTGCTACATCAGGAAACATCTTCCCCCGGAGGGACAGACATTGTTCTTTCGCATGAATCTTGCCGACCAGTATCATGCCCTGCAGGTCGCCCATACGGCAGAAGCCTTGGCTGACCAAAGGGCGGAGAGGCCGGACAGGGAATTCCTCATCCGCTGCGCGCTCCTGCATGATGTGGGAAGGACGAGGGAGGATATGGGTGTTTTCGGGAAGGTCTTTGCCGTTCTCATGCATTCCTTTGCGCCGAATGCGTCGAAGCGATGGGCACGGAAGGGGAAACGGCATATCTATGAATATCCGGGACATGTGATGCATGTCTATTATCATCATCCTGCCATTGGGGCGGAGCTGCTGGAGGAAGCAGGTTTTTTGGAAGAGGCGGCTGTCGTGCGCTTTCATCATCGGCCGCCTGAGGCAGGGGATTCCCTTGTCCTGCAGATCCTGCGGAAAGCAGATGAAATGAACTGAATTTTGGAGGTATATAGCGGATGGACGCTAAGGATATGGAATATTTGACGATTGCTCTGCCGAAGGGGAAGCTCTTCAGGCTTTCCTCGAATCTGCTGGCAAAGATCGGCTATGAGGCAGAGGGACTTACGGAGAAGTCCCGCAAGCTGGTCGTCACCAATGAGGAAAAGAAGATACGCTTTATCATCACGAAGACCGCCGATGTCCCGACCTATGTGGAATACGGGGCGGCAGACATCGGTGTCATCGGGAAGGATGTGCTCATGGAGTCGGGGAAGGATGTCTATGAGCTCCTGGATCTGGGCTTTGGGCGCTGCCATCTCATGATGGCGGTCCCGAAGTCGGAACGTCGGGAGAAACTTACGGATTACACCCATACCCGGGTGGCGACGAAATTCCCCCATATTGCGGAGATGTTCTTCACCCGGCAGGGCATGCAGATGGAGTACATCAAGCTCAATGGCTCCATTGAGCTCGGCCCTATCGTCGGCCTTTCCGAGAGCATCGTGGATATCGTGGAGACGGGAACGACCCTCAAGGAAAACAATCTGGAGGAAATCGCCTATATCATGGATGCCACGGCAAGGCTCATCGCCAACCGGGTGAGCTTCAAGATGAAATTCGACCGCATCAGCGCCATGGTAAAGGACCTGCGGGCTATTTTGGAAAGCGAGGCAGAAACATGCGAATCATAAGGGCAAAGGATGTGGGGGAGCAGGAGGTGGAGCGTCTGCTCACCAAGGCTGCCTTTGATGAGGTGGAACTGAATCCGAAGATCAGGGAAGCCAACAAGAAGCTGTTCGGCGAGGATCTTTCCGCGGCGGAGCTTGTCCGGCGCATCGTCTCGGATGTGCGGGGCAAGGGCGACGAGGCGGTCCTTCACTATACGAAACTCATCGACAAGGTGGACTGCCGTGCAGAGGATCTCCTTGTGACGGAGGAGGAATACGAGGCGGCAGAGCGGGAAGCGGATTCGGCTGTGGTGGAATCTTTGCGGAAGGCTGCGGCAAATGTGCAGAAATACCATGAGGAGCAGAAGCCGAATTCCTGGATGACCTATCGGGAGCAGGGTTCCATCCTTGGGCAGGCGGTGATACCCCTGGACCGGGTGGGCATCTATGTGCCCGGCGGTACAGCGGCCTATCCCTCCTCGGTCATCATGAATGCTGTCCCTGCTTCCGTGGCGGGAGTCCGTGAGATCATCATGGCGGTTCCGCCGAAGAACGGGAAGATCAATCCCTATGTGCTCCTTGCCGCAAGGGAGGCCGGTGTCAGCAAGATATTCAAGATCGGCGGCGCCCAGGCGATTGCGGCCATGGCCTTTGGCACGGAAACCATTCCTCGGGTGGACAAGATCACGGGGCCGGGCAATATCTTCGTCACCTTGGCGAAAAAGGAAGTCTATGGCCACTGCGATATCGACATGCTGGCAGGTCCCAGCGAGATACTCATCGTCGCCGATGAGACGGCAGATCCCGTGTATACCGCGGCGGATATGCTGAGCCAGGCAGAGCACGACCCGCTGGCCAGCAGCATCGTTATCACGGATTCGGAGGAACTGGCGAAAAAGACTGCGGAAGAAGCAGAGAAACAGCTTGCGCAGCTGCCGCGGCAGGAGATCGCAAGGGCGAGCATCGAGCGGAACGGGCTCATCATTATTGCGGAGGACATCATGCAGGCCCTGCGCTTTGCCAATGTTTCCGCCCCGGAGCACATGGAACTTCTGACGAAGGAACCTTTTCAGCTTCTTCCCTATGTGCGCCATGCGGGCGCGGTGTTCCTGGGCGCCTATTCGCCGGAGCCCCTGGGGGATTATTTTGCGGGGCCCAATCATGTCCTGCCCACCGGCGGAACGGCAAGATATTATTCCGTGCTGAATGTGGAGACCTTCATGAAGCGCACGAGCATCATTTCCTATACGCAGCCGGCTCTTTCCGCCGTCAGCGGCGATATCATCCGTCTGGCAGAGTCGGAGGGGCTGCAGGCCCATGCCAATGCCATCAGGATCCGGAAGGAATGAGGGGGCGTCTATGCTGAACTACAGAGCAGGGCTTGCAGACCGTCCGGTATACGATGTGACGGAACGTCCCTGGAAGATCAAGGTCAACGCCAACGAATGCAACATGAATCTTCCTCCCCTGGTGGAGGAGCGTGTCATGGCACGGCTTTCCCACGTTGCCTTCAACCGCTATCCCAATGAGGAATACGATGACCTCTGCGAGCAGATTGCCAGGAATTTCTCCCTGGCGAAGGAAAATGTGCTTCTGGGCAGCGGTTCCAGTGAGATCATCGAGAAATTATTTTATTGTTTTGGCGGCACGAAGAAAAGCAGGATCGTCTATCCCCGGCCCTCCTTTTCCATGTACGCCATCTATGCCAGCGCTGCGGATGCGGAGGGCGTTCCCGTGGAACTGGAGGAGGACTATACCTTTGATGCGGAGCGCTTTGCCAGGACCGTCAAGGAGTCCGGGGCGAATCTCGCGGTTGTCTGCAATCCCAACAATCCGACGGGAACGGGGATTCCCTTGCGGGATGTGGAATACATTGCGGAGCATATCGACTGCGCCTTTCTCGTGGACGAGGCCTATGTGGAGTTTTACGGGCAGTCGGCGGTTGGCCTGTTGAAAAAATATCCGAATCTCATCATCGCGCGAACCTTTTCCAAGGCTTATGGGCTTGCTTCCAGCCGCGTGGGGTATATGCTGGCGGGCGCGGACATCGTTTCCATGGTCAATCGCGCCTATATGCCCTATCACATGAATGTCCTTTCCCTTGTGGTGGCGGATATCGTCTATCAGATGCGCCATGAGTTCGTGCCCCGCATCCAGATGACCATTGCCGAGCGAAAGCGCATGGCGGGGGAATTGAAGAAGGTGGAGGGCTTTACGGTCTATCCCTCGGAGACGAATTTCCTTCTGGCCAAATACGACAGAGCGCAGGAACTCAATGAGTCCCTGGTCCGGCAGGGGATTGGCGTGCGTTCCTTTGGAAATGCCCCGGGGCTCACGAACTGCCTGCGGATTTCCATGGGGCTTCGGGAGGAAAATGACACATGGCTGAAGGCCATTCGACTGTTTGCGGAAGGACGTGATTGAGGTGCGAAAGGGAAGTGTCAGCCGGCGCACGGCAGAGACGGATATCTCCGTCAGTCTTGAACTGGATGGAACGGGCAAGGCCGAGGTCCATTCCGGCATCGGCTTTTTCGACCACATGCTGAATCTCTTTGCCGCCCATGGTCTTTTTGATCTGATCGTGCAATGCAAGGGAGACATTGAGGTGGACGGGCACCATTCCGTGGAGGATATCGGGATCGCCCTGGGGGATGCCCTGAAGGAGGCACTGGGAGACAAGAAGGGAATTGCCCGCTATGGGAGCTTCTATCTGCCAATGGACGAAAGCCTCGCCCTTGTCGCACTGGATATCAGCGGCAGACCATTCCTCGTCTATGACGGCGGGGAGATGGCGCCCATGATTGGCGGCTACGATACGGAACTCACCGAGGAATTCCTGCGGGCCTTTGCCTTCCATGCGGGGCTCACCCTTCATGTGAAGGTTCTGTACGGCACGAATTCCCATCACAAGGTGGAGGCCATCTTCAAGGCCCTGGGGCATGCCCTGCGCATTGCCGCAGGGAAGGATGACAGGGTTCAGGGCGTGCCGTCCACGAAGGGTGTTCTATGACGGGAGGAAGAAAATGATTGCAGTGATTGACTACGGCGTCGGCAACCTCTTCAGCGTGGAAAAAGCGCTGATTGCCATGGGGGCCGATGTTGAGGTGACGAAGGATGCCGGGAAGCTGAGAGCGGCGGAAAAGATCGTTCTTCCCGGTGTCGGGGCCTTTGGGGACTGCATGAAGAACCTTGAGGCCACAGGGCTTGTTCCCGTCCTGAAGGAAGAAATCGACGAGGGGAAGCCCTTGCTTGGCATCTGCGTGGGTCTTCAGATCCTGTTTGACGGCAGCGAGGAATCTCCGGGAGTCAGGGGCTTGGGGCTTTTGCCGGGGATGGTCCGGAAGATTGAGGCCCCCGGGCTCAAGGTGCCCCATATGGGATGGAATTCCCTTGATTTCAGGGAGCCGGGGCAGGCGACGGATCTCTTCGCAGGTCTGGAAAGGAACCCCTATGTGTATTTTGTCCACAGCTATCATGCGGTTCCGGAGGATGCCGCCATCATCACGGCAACCACATCCTACGGAAGCGAGCTCACGGCAGCCGTGGCGAAAGGAAATGTGCAGGCAACCCAGTTCCATCCGGAGAAATCCGGGGATGTGGGGTTGAAGATACTCAGGAATTTCATTGAAGGAACAAGCGGTTCCAAAGGTTAGGAGGAATGCTCCATGATGATATTTCCCGCTATTGATATTCGTGGAGGCAAATGCGTGCGCCTGTTCAAGGGCGATTTTTCGCAGGAAACGGTCTTTTCCGATCATCCATCGGTGATGGCAAAGAAATGGCAGTCCCAGGGGGCGCAGTTCCTGCATCTTGTGGATCTGGATGGCGCCCTGACGGGCAAATCACAGAATCTTGCAGCGGTCAGGGAGATTCTGGAAGCAATCCAAATCCCCGCAGAACTGGGCGGCGGCATCCGCACCATGGAAAACATCGAGGAAGTGCTTTCTCTGGGAATCCACCGCGTGATCCTTGGCTCCATTGCCGTGCGGAACCCGGAGCTGGTGAAGGAAGCCTGCAAGGTGTATGGCGGCGAGCGCGTCGTGGTCGGGATCGATGCAAAGGACGGCATTGTGGCTGTGGACGGATGGGGCGTATCCGGTGATATCAAGGTGGAAGAGCTTGCCAAGCAGATGGCAGAGGTCGGTGTCACGACCATCATATATACGGATATTTCCCGGGATGGCACCCTTTCCGGTGTCAATGTGGAGGCAACGGCTGCCCTGGCAAAGGCCAGCGGCCTTTCCATCATCGCCTCGGGAGGCGTGAAGTCCCTGGAGGATATCAGGCAGTTGAAACTCCATGAAAAGGACGGCATAGATGGCGTCATCGTGGGGAAATCCATCTATACGGGATCGCTGGATCTGGCGCAGGCCATTGAGATTGCCAAGGGAGAGGTTTAGAATATGTATACGAAGCGTATCATTCCCTGTCTTGACGTGAAGGATGGCCGCGTGGTGAAGGGCACGAATTTCGTGGGACTCAGGGACGCAGGAGACCCTGTGGAGCTCGCTGCGCGCTATGATGAGGAACGCTGCGATGAGCTGGTTTTCCTCGATATCACCGCATCCAGCGAGAAGCGCAATACCATGGTGCAGGTGGCGCAGGACTGCGCCTCCCAGGTGTTCATCCCCTTTACGGTGGGAGGCGGCATCCGCACGACGGAGGACATGCGCGTCATGCTGAAGGCGGGGGCGGACAAGACTTCCCTGAACACGGCGGCGGTGAAGGACCCGGATATCATCCGCCAGGGGGCGGAGCGTTTCGGGCGGCAGTGCATCGTCCTGGCGGTGGATGCCCGCAGGAACGGGGAAGACAGTTGGGAGGTCTATATTAATGGCGGGCGTACCCCGACGGGAATCGACTGTCTGGAATGGGTGAAGCGCGGCGTGGAGCTGGGGGCGGGGGAGATCCTGCTCACCAGCATGGATGCCGACGGCACGAAGGATGGCTACGATATTCCTTTGACCCGCGCGGTATCGGAGGCCGTGGATGTCCCCGTTATCGCTTCCGGCGGCGCAGGGACACTGGAGCATTTCTATGATGTGCTCACTTTAGGAAAGGCGGATGCCGTTCTTGCGGCCTCTGTTTTCCATTATGGCCAGTTCACGGTCAGGGAAGTAAAGAATTACTTGAAATCTCGTGGAGTGGAGGTAAGGTTCTGATGGATATTCAAGATATTTCTATGGTGAAGTTTGATGAGAAAGGGCTGGTTCCCGCAATTGTCCAGGAGGAAAACGGGCAGGTGCTCATGCTTGCCTATATGAACGAGGAGTCCCTCAGGAAGACCATTGAGACGGGCTATACCTGGTTCTACAGCCGCAGCCGTGAAAAGCTCTGGCAGAAGGGGGAAACCTCCGGCAATGTGCAGCAGGTCAAGGAAATCTCCTATGACTGCGATGGGGATACCCTGCTGGTGCGCGTCCACCAGACAGGTGTTGCCTGCCATACCGGCACCTATTCCTGTTTCAGCGGGCGCAGGATGGGAGCGAATGGCAAGGATGTGGCGGTCATACCGACGGAGCCGGAGACCTCTCTGGTGAAGGTGCTGAACGATCTCTACAATGTCATACAGGATCGCCGCCTGCATCCCGTGGAGGGTTCCTATACGAACTATCTCTTCGAGAAGGGCCAGGACAAGATCCTGAAGAAGGTCGGGGAAGAGGCTGTGGAGACGGTCATTGCCTCCAAGAATATGAGCAAGCAGGAGGTTCTCTATGAGATGGGCGACCTCTGGTATCATTGTCTTGTCCTGCTGGCCTTCCACAATCTCACGCCGGAGGAACTTTTCGCGGAGCTCATGAATCGCCGCAAGGGCGGGAGTTATCACAAGTTCACGGGCAAGACCGGCGAGCGTCCCGATATGTGAGGTATTCGGCCATGGAGATGAAAGAAAACAATATCCTGCAGCAATTTTTGAAAATCACGACCTTGGAGCAGAGCACGGATACCCCTGCCCTGGCAGGGAAGGAACCTCCATTGACAGAAAAACCGGCTCCGGCGGGGGCAAAGGTAATTCCCCTGCCGGAACCGGGACTGCTGCCGGACAAGAACGTGAATTTCCTGGAGATGGTGGAGCTCCGCTCCACCGTTCGCCAGTACAGCCAGGAAGCCCTTTCCCTGAAGGATCTGTCCTATCTGCTCTGGTGTACCCAGGGGGTCAAGATGGTTCTTCCAAACGGCGACAGCATGCGAAATGTTCCCTCTGCAGGCGGGCGTCATGCCTTTGAGACCTACCTTTATATCCGGAATGTGGAGGGGCTTGCACCGGGACTGTACCGCTTCCTTGCCTTTGAGCATGTTCTGGTCTTTGAGGCTTCCGGGGAGGAGGCGGAAGAGCGGTTTCTCACGGGGTTCAAGGCGACCAATATGGTGAAGAACAGTGCGGTGGCCTTTGTATGGGCAGCGGTTTCGGAGCGCATGACCTATAAGTTCGGCAATCGCGCCTATCGCTACCTGTTCCTCGATGCAGGCCACGTCTGCGAAAACCTGTATCTGGCAGGCCAGACGATCAACGTCGGTGTCTGCGCCATAGGGGCCTTTTACGATGACAGACTCAATGCGGCCTTGAACTTTGATGGGGAAAATGAATTTGCGGTTTATGCGGCGACTGTGGGAAAAATGTGAAAGAAATACTGAAAAAAGTTTAACCTTTTCTGCCTGATTTACGATATAATAGACATAAGAAGAATTCATCCTTTGTAAGACCTCGGATAGGAGGTGGCAGAAATGGTAGAACGCATTGAGAGGGTTGCGAGGGTGAAGGGCGTTGACTATGATGTGGGACGCTCGTTCGATCGCAAGGAAGGATATGAAGATCAGGCTTCAGGGAAGAAGTTTTCCGAGTTTTTCCAGAAGGCACGGAACCGCCAGGCAGTGGCGGAGAGCAAGATTCCGGAGGCATATCGTCTGGAGATCGGCCGCGCTACGCAGTCGCTTTTCTATACGGGCGGTATGGACTTCCGGTCGCTGCGAAATAAATTGAGTGCCTATGAATAAGGAGAATGGTTTGCTGAAAGAAACTGCATTGGATAAGGAATGCCCCCGATGAGATTTCATGGCGTTGGCCGATGAAACCTTGTCGGGGGCATGTTTTCAGGAAAAGAGAGGGGCAGCAGATGCAGAGGAAGGACAAAATCGGGAAGGCTTACCAAACTGTTGGAGATACAGCGGAAGCCTATGACGGGATGATGACCTATAGCAGCTGGCTTGGGAAATTGATTTGCCGCCTGATCTGGAATCTGGACGAAGAAAAAAGCCGGAGATATGTGAATACTGCCTTTTCTGGCATCTCAGAGGGATTCCGTGGACGGCTGCTGGAAATCCCCGTCGGGACAGGATGCCTTTCCCTGCCTGTGTATCAAGGCTTTCCGGAGGCGGAAATCGTCTGCATGGACTATGTGGAGAAGATGCTGGAGGCCGCGAGGAAGCGGGCAGCATCATTGAATCTGAGGAATGTTGAATTTCGCCAGGGGGATGTGGGAAATCTGCCCTTTGCTGACGGTTCCTTCGACGTGGTGCTCACGGTGAATGGGTTGCATGCCTTTCCCGACAAGGAGGCGGCTTTTTGTGAATTGAACCGTGTATTGAAGCCGGGAGGGATTTTCTGCGGAACCTGCTATGTTGCAGGGGAACAGGCGCGGACGGATTTTTTTGTCAGGCATGTTTTCGTGCGGGGCGGGTTCTTCACACCGCCCTTTGATACGGCCAGGAGCCTCCGGGCGCGGCTGGAGGGATTCTGCCAGGATGTGAGCATCGTTTCCGTGGAGGCAGAGACTTCCTTTGTGTGCAGAAAGAAATAGAGCTTTAGAAGTCCGTTTCGTGCGGGCTTTTTTTATTTGATCTGAAAAGACACATATCGTCAAGAAGCGTGCCGTCGGGAAGGAAGCAGCGCAGGCGGAGGGCCTGGGGAGAAACATTCAGTATGACGTAGTTGTCGGTTTCCGGCTGGGGAGCGGATACCTTGTCGAATTCGGGATCCGGGGGAACTTCGTAATGAGCATTGCCGCTGAGGCCGCAGAGCACATAGACAGGGCCGTAATCGGAAGGCTTGAAGTCGTAGATGTGGCCCCGGTTGCGGTAGGTGTGCATGTGGCCGGTGAGCACGAGATCGATGCCGAGGGCGTCGAAACTTTCCATGAAGTCGTGGGCAATGTCGTTGAGGCCGCCGATTTCTTGGGCATAGAGGTTGTACTCGTTGTAGGAGAGGATGTCCTTGTGCATGAGAACGATCTTCCAGGGGCGATTGTTTCCGGAAAGATCCTCCTTCATCCAGGCAAGCTGCTCCCCCAGGAGCCCGGGACTCAGGGCATCCAGTTCCTGAAACTGGGTGTTGAGCACGAGGAAATGCGCCGGGCCATAGTTGAAGGAATAGTAGTAGCCTAGAAATTTCCGGCTGTCATTGACGGGAAGGGAGAACTGGTGGAGATAGCCTGTGGGCAGGCAGTCCTTCCAATCCATGTCATAGCATTCATGATTGCCCATGACGGGAACGAGGAGATAGCGGGGCAGCAGGTCGGCGATGCCGCCATACCATTCCTTCCAATGCCAGTGGGATTGCCCGTTGTCCACGATGTCCCCAATATCGGCGATGAAGTCTGCCCTGGGGTGGCGGCTGGCAGCGGCATGGATGGTCGTTTTCCAGTCGCTGTAGTCGTTGCCGCATTGGGAATCGCAGACAATGATGGCCTCCATGGGACCATATCCGGCGGTTTGGAAGGCATGCCATTCATTGGCGGCATCCTTGCAGACAATGCGGTAGTCGTAAGAGGTTTCCGGTTCCAGCCGTTCCAGATGTGCCGTATAGATGAAAGACTGTGCTTCGGACCACCGGACGTTTTCGTAGGAAACCGGCGCCCATGCGGCGCCCTCTGCCCCGTGCTTTTGGTATTCCAGCCGGACGTCCTGCTGGAGCTTGTCGGATTGCCACATAATGGTAATGGAACTCGTCGGGTCAGCGGTGATGATCCGGCGAAGATTTTTTGCCGGCAGGGAACGAAGGTAATCCAGGGGCAGATGGAGCCCGTCGGGCAGCACTTCGGAGGCTTCCGCATGGGGATGCAGATAAGGGGGAATCAGGCTTTCGAGCCCCAGGAGAAGAAGTCCGCGGCAGCAAAGGCGAAGGAAATGACGACGTGTATATTGGCACATAGAGAGACCTCCAGTTGTTTGGATGTTTTCTATTAATTATAACGCATTGTTCAAATTTTGCCGATGGCAAAATCTTCTAATTGATTCCAATTGACGTTTCAACGAGTATAACATGCAATATTTTCAATCCAGACTAGAATTTTCCTTGTAAATTTTCGCGTTTCTTGCTAATATATAGATAAATATATAAGAAAAAGCAAGTTACAAAAATGGAGAGACCACTGGGATACAAAAAAGGAGCGGACGTGCATGATTCGAAATGTCCGGGAAGGGGGACATTCTAAAGGGGTTCCTTCGGAATTTGGATAAAACTTTTCCACAGGAGGGGCAGAGGCCCGTCCTGTTATTTGCGTGAAAAGCGGAATGATGGAAGGGAGGGCTGCACGGCATGAAAACAATCTTTTGGGAAGATATGGAATATATCTGCCAGTGCGGCTTCATTCCCTGGGAGAAACTGGCAGGCCGTACCGTTCTCATCACGGGGAGCACGGGGCTCGTGGGCTTCCACGTGGCAGGCGCGCTCCTCCATGCCAGCAAGCAGCGAGGCCTGGGAATCCGGATGCTTGCCCTGGCAAGGGACCGGGGAAGGGCGGAGCATC
>Ga0256405_10000812_pt1 | contig 95583 bp, 62 predicted proteins | sample RumenRJG_02DNA_FD_189096 | JGI IMG/M metagenome (GOLD analysis project Ga0256405, IMG submission 189096) | Bovine rumen microbial communities from Lethbridge, Alberta, Canada - RJG_02 | ecosystem: Host-associated > Mammals > Digestive system > Stomach > Rumen | place: Canada: Alberta...
TCATGGCGGTGGTTTCGTACAAGACGCCGAAATACCTGAGCGGCCTGCAGTCCACGTTTACGGTATCCTATGAGGCCGGCAGCGGCCAGCGCTATTCCTTCACCATGAACGAGAGCGCCGACTTCAACAACGACGGCCGTACGGGCAACTCCCTGATGTATGTTCCAACGCAGGAAGAAATCGGAATGATGAACTGGTCGAAACCGGGCGACGCCGCAGGCTTCGAGCGCTTCATCCGGGACGATTCCTACCTGAGTTCCCATCGTGGCCAGTGGTCTGAGCGGAATGCCGGCATCGCCCCGTTCGAGCATCATTTCGACCTTCAGTTTGCGCAGGATTTCTTCTATGACAAGGAACATGGCCGCAAACTGCAATTCACGGTGGATATGCTCAACTTTACCAATCTCCTGAACCGGGAGTGGGGTTTGAATTACAATGCGACTTCTTCCCTGAAGGTCCTGGATGTGAAGAGCATCAACACCGACGCCCAAGGCAACGCCACGCCGGTCTATCATTTCAATCCCCAGAGTATCAACTACTCTGACTTCTATTCCCGGTGGCGGCTGCAGATCGGGTTCCGTTTAACTTTCTAAAATAGGGGAGGCATGCTTATGAAACATTATATGACAACCCTCCTGGCACTCGCCCTCGTCGTTCTGGGAACATCGTGCCGGAAAGAGAAAGAGATTAACCTGGGATCGCGCGTGTCCCTCAACCCTCCGGTTACTACCGTAACTGTAGATTCGCGGCAGGCTGCGGATATCAGCATCGGGGTCGAATCCGATGGAGACTGGGTGGTGACTGTTCCATTCTGGATCAAGGCTACACCGGCCTACGGAAGCGGGAACGATGTGGTGATCCTCTCCTTCCAGGATAACTGGACCGATGGCGAGGAAAACGGCGGCCGTCATGCCTCTGTGAATATCGAATGCGCCAGCGGAGCCACCTCCGTCGTCGTTTACCAGCGTGGCGACCCGGCCAAGCCTTCTGATGAAATCAAGCCCATTTCCATCGGTGATTTCATCAAGCTGCCTGAAAACGGTCAGATCTTTGAGTTGACGGGCATCGTTGCCAATATGGCGAACATGACCTACGGTAATTTTGACCTGGTAGATGAGACCGGTTCCATCTATATTTATGGTGTGCTGGACAAAGACGGCAATCCCAAGAACTTCGCCACGCTGGATGTGGAGGAAGGAGACCAGTTGACGGTTCAGGGTTCGCTGGGCCACTACGGTGATAAGCTGGAAGTAATCAACGCCCAGTACATCTCGCACGTCAAATCGCTGGTGAAATGCCTGGATGCCAGTCCGGTCAAGATGGCCAAGGAAGAAGGCGACGTTTCGTTGCGGGTCCAGTACAAGGGCGACGACCTGAAGGTATCCGTCAATGCCAACTGGCTGACTTTCAGTGGTATCGGAAAGGAACTGGAAACCACGCTCGTCAACTTCCACGCCCAGGCCAATACCGAGGCGACGGCCCGTACGGCCAAGGTGACGCTTTCCTCTTCCAAGGGCGACAAGGTCTCTTCCATCACCGTGGAAATCCGTCAGGATCCCGACACGGGCGGCGGAGGCGGAACCATGACCGATATGTCCACCATTACCGGTGCGGCCGATGACACGCAGGTGGAAGCCACGAACGTGTATGTGAGCGGCATCACCACCCGGGGCTATGTGGCCACGGACGGCAAGGTGGCGGTTTATGTCTATACCAGCTCCGCGCCGACGGTGGAGGTGGGTGACCGGGTGAATTTCTCCGGAAAGAAGACCACCTACTATGGCCTGCCCGAGATTACGAATCCGCAGACCGATGTGGTCTCCAAGGGCAATACGGTTCCTTATCCGACCCCGAAGGACATCACCTCCGGTTTCGACAGCTATACGGCCGACATCGCCGAATATGTAACCGTCGAGGCTACCGCTTTCAAGGATGGCAACTACACCAACTTCCGCGTAGCGGGTGCCACGACCTACACGCTGGCCCTGTCCAGCGCGCCGACGTCCATCTACGACGGTATCGCCGAGAACGACAAGGTACAGGTAACCGGTTACTTCAATACCATCAATGCCACCCGGAAGCAGATCCAGGTCATTGCGGTGAAGGTTGAAAAGAAATAATCAAAAAAATAGATAACTTTATGAAATACAAGAAATTATTTACTGCGCTCCTGGCTGCCGCCGCCATGCTGACGGCTTGCAAACAGGAGAAGGATTATACCCTTCCGGAGATCAAGGTCAGCGTGCCCGGCCTTGACTTCGAAGCGGCATCGTCCAGCTCGACGGTAACGGTGAATGCCACCCGCGATTGGAAGGTAAGTACCGAGGCGGACTGGATTTCCATCTCTCCGGACAGCGGTAAGGCCAACGAGGAGCAGACCGTGACGGTTACCGTTCTTGGCAACGAGGGCTTCAACCGTGAGGCCAAATTGAAATTCGACATCACCTATGACAACCGGACGGTCGTGCTGAAGCAGAAAGGCCCTGCCGGCTCCATCGAAGATGCGATTGTGTTCTACAACAACTTCGACAAGGAGGCTGCGACCCAGACATATGGCTCCGGTACCAGCTGGCCGTATCTGGACCAGTTTGACGGCTGGAAAAACCAGACCGGCACGGGTGTCGAAGCGGTTTCGTATGGGTTCAATTCCATTTCGGCCCGTAACAACTCCAACTCCAATGGCAACTATTCCGACTATGAGGGCTCGGGCTTGAACAACCTGCTCTTCGGCACGGATGCTTACTTGCGCGTCAGCGGCATCGCCCTGGGAACGGGCCGGAATTATACGCTGTCCTTCGGTACGGAGAAATATCTCCAGAATTCGGACAATACCTTTAAGCCGAGCGAGTTCCATGTATATATCAGTGCGGACGGACAGAAGTGGGTGGAACTGGAATACAAGTTCCCGGGCGAATTCAAGGACGGCCGCTGGGACCTGGCTTCTTCCACGTTTACCCTGCCCGACGGGGTGACGACCCTGGGAATCCACGTCAAATCCGACCTTGCCAGCGGGCACCGTATGGACGACCTGAAGCTGGTTTACTCGCTGGATCCCGGTACGGTCATCGATTTCTCGACCGGTATCGACATTCCTACCAGTGGCGGCGGAGACACGCCGTCAGGCGATACTTCTCTGGCCAAGATCATCGCGGCTGCGAATAACACTGACGTGGAGACGGCCGAGGTGCTGGTAGTGGCGAAATACGCCCGCGGCGTCATGCTGCAGGAGGGAAGCGACTATCTGCTGGTCTATGACGCCAACGGCGTGAATGCCAAGATTGGCGACAAGGTGGTTGTCAAGGGAAAGAAAGCCACTTACAGCGGCCAGGCCCAGATAACCACGCCGACGGTAACGTTGAAGTCTTCGGACAATACCGTCACTTATCCTACGGTCAAGGTGCTGGATGCCAGCAACTTCTCTACCTTCACGTCCAACGTCCCGGTTTACATCCAGTATGTGGGTACGCTGGTCCAGAGTGGCAACTACCTGAACGTGACCATTCCGGGCGTAGAGGGCAAGGACGGCAGCATCGCCTATCCTGCCGAGGACTACAGCGCCTTCTATAACAAAGAAGTAAAAGTGACCGGCTTCTACCTGGGCGGTCAGACGCACTATAGCACGATGGTAGTGAAACTGGAGGCCACGGATGGCTCCGGCGGCGGTGACACGCCGACAGAGACTTCTCTGGCCAAGATCATCAAGGCGGAGAACAACTCCGATGTGGAAACGGACGAGGTCCTGGTGGTAGCCAAATACGCCCGTGGCGTCATGCTGCAGGAGGGGGACGACCATCTGCTGGTCTATGACGCCAACGGCGTGAATGCCCAGATTGGTGACAAGGTTACCGTATCGGGCAAGAAAGCCACCTACAGCGGTCAGGCCCAGATAACCACGCCGACGGTTACGGTGAAGTCTTCGGGCAATACCGTCACTTATCCTACGGTCAAGGTGCTGGATGCCAGCAACTTTGCAAGTTTCACGTCCAACGTTCCGGTCTACATCCAGTATGTGGGTACGCTGGTCCAGAGCGGCAACTACCTGAACGTGACCATTCCGGGCGTAGAGGGCAAGGACGGCAGCATCGCCTATCCTTCCGCGGATTACAGCGCTTTCTATAACAAGGAAGTGAAAGTGACCGGCTTCTATCTGGGCGGCCAGACGCACTATAGCACCATGGTGGTGAAACTGGAGGCCACGGATGGCTCCGGTGGCGGTGACAGTGGGGATATTACCACTGCGACGGTAGCACAGATCAAGGAAGCCGAAGTAAGCGATACCAAACTGTACAAACTGGCTTGCGAAATCGTGACCATCAAGAATACCACGTATGGCAACTTGAAGGTGAAGGACGATACGGGAGAGTTGGATGTCCAGGGTCTTACCAGCGGTTCGTCCGTTGGTGCGAACGACAAGAGTTTTGCCAGCCTGAACCTGGCCGTAGGTGACAAGATTGTCATTGTGGGTGTCCGTCAGGCTTATAATGATACGCCCCAGTTGGGCTCGAACAACCTGGCCTGCTACTTTGTGAGCAAGGAAGACTCCGGTGGCGGTGATACCGGCGGTGATACCGGTGGCAGCGACCCTTATGCCAGCACCCTGACGTGGACGCTGGGCGCGAATGCCAGCGATGCAAAGGTCAAGGTGAACGGTTCCGCAACGGAAACCGCCGCCTTGAAGCTCGGCACCTCCTCCAAGGCCGGTACGGCAACCCTGACGGTGCCTGCAGGCGCTTCCAAGATTTCCTTCTACGGCCTGGGCTGGAAGGATAAGACCGCAACCCTGACCATCAAGATGACCGGCATGACCGACAAACAGGCGGAATGCACGGCCAATGCAGGTGTATCCAACAACTCGCCGTTTACGGTGACGGTTGCCGGTACCGACAAGAAGACCATCGACTTGGGTTCCGCCCTGGGCAGTGCGGCTACGGTGACGGTTACCACCGAAGGCTCTACGAATACCCGTGTTGTTCTCTTTGGCTTTGTATCTGAATGAGACGGCTCGTTTATATAGCAGCGTTTCTGGCGCTGATGTCCTGCGGCGGCGGGAGCAACGATCCCGCCGGCGTTGAGCCCAGGCTGTCCGTCAAGACCAATCCGGTTTCCAGTGCCAAGGGAAGCCAGTTTGTGACGGTGACGGCGTCGGGTTCCTGGACGCTTTCTTCCTCGGCTGCCTGGGCGACGGTCAGTCCCTCGTCCGGTTCCGGCTCCACGTCCAACGTGGTCCTGAGCTGGAGTGCCAATTCGGCATCGGGTTCTCCGGACCGGACGGCGGACCTGATTCTGAACGTGGGCGGCAAATCCACCCAGCTGGTCCTTACCCAGTTGGGCGTACCCGAAGTGATCCCTCCCGGCGGCGGTGGCAGCACCTATCCGGCCGGGAATGTGAAGGGAACACCCGGCTGGATGGAAATGCCCGAGATTCCCGCTTCTCACGACGGATACGGCGTCTATACGCATGATATGACCATCGGCAGCACCCACATCCGCAATTATTCCTTCTATTGGGACTATCAGAACCTGATTGCCTGGTGGGTGGCTTACCCGTTGAATTCCTGGACGGTGGGTACCGGAAACCGTACGGACCAATGGGGCCTGGACCCCTTGCTGGCCGAAAAGTACCAGCCCATCCTGTACAGCGGTTACAAAGGCGGTTCCTATGACCGCGGACACCAGATCCCTTCGGCCGACCGCCTGAACTACAGTGCCAATGTCATGACCTTCTATTTCACGAACATGACGCCGCAGCTGAGCGCCTTCAACCAGAATATCTGGGCCAACTTCGAAAACATGGTCCGTTCCTGGGGCAACGGTTCCGACACCCTGTATGTGGTGACGGGCTGCGTGCCGGGCAAGAGCACGGCGAAGGCCACCGATAACATGGGCAAAAGCGTGACGGTACCGGAAGGCTATTTCAAAGCCGTCCTGCGTTACAAGGCCAATTCCACGTTCGGTTTCAGCGACTATGCCGGCTGTGCCGTTTACCTGGATCACCGGAGCTATTCCGAAAAGACGGTGAACAAGGAGATGTCCATGTCTATCGCGGATCTGGAAAAGAAACTTGGTTATCAGTTCTTCGTGAACCTGCCGGCCAAGGTGGGCGCGGAGACCGCAACCAAGATCAAGTCACAGGATCCCAAGACTGTCGCCTGGTGGTGGCAATAGATTTTAGAGACAGTTGATTATGAAGAGAGTTGTTTATTTTGTTTTAATTTTCTTGCTCATCATACCCCTGATGTCTTGCGCCCAGGGGAAACGGAGTTATGTGATTGGGTTCTACAACCTGGAGAACCTTTTCGATACCTACCACGACGAGGGTAAGAACGACTACGAATACCTTCCCGACGGCGCCAACCAGTGGACCGAAGCGAAATATACCAAAAAACTCCACAACATGGCCTCGGTCATCCGGGCGATGAAGGATGAGAACAAGGTTTGGCATGCGGTGCTGGGTGTGAGTGAAATCGAGAACCGCCACGTGCTGGAAGACCTGGTATCACAGCCGGAAATCGCGGAGGCGAACTACCAGATCGTCCACTACGACGGCCCCGACCGCCGCGGTGTGGATGTGGCCCTGCTCTATCGGCCCAACCTGTTCAAGGTGCTGGAAAGCAAATCCATTCCTTTTGATTTCAACTCCAGTATCGAGTTCTCCCTGAACGAGGAGGAAAAAGCCTATTTCCGTACCCGCGACATCCTGATGGTGCGTGGCATGCTGGGTAACGAGATGTTTGCCTTTTTCGTGGCGCACTTGCCTTCCCGTATCGGTGGCAAAGGCGGCGACCTGCGCAGCCGCGGCGGCGAAATCATGTACCAGGAAAGCATGCGGCTGATGGCGGAGTACCCCGACATCAAGATCGTGGCCATGGGCGATATGAACGACAACCCCACCGATCCTTCCATGGCGGTTTACATGCATGGAAAGGAAAACATCGACGAGGTGGGAAAAGAGGATTTCTTCTCGCCCTTCGTGTCCATGCTGAAGTCGGGCTACGGCTCGCTGGCCTACCAGGGTGAATGGAACATCTACGATATCATCGTGGTAAACGCCAACCTGTGCCGGGGCGAGGGCTTGAAGATCCGGCCCATCGTGAAGAAGAAGTTTTACGGACGAATCTTCAATCCGCCGTTCATGACGCAACAGGAAGGCCCCTATGCCGGAACGCCGTTCCGGACCTTCTCCGGAGGTGCGTTCATCGGCGGTTACAGCGACCACTATCCAACCTATATTGTTGTAAGTAATAAGTAATCAATATGTTTAAGAAAGTTACATTGGCGCTTGCCATGTTGCTGGTGGCCTTGGGAATGCAAGCCCAGAAGCCGACCGGCGGCGTGAAAGGTACGGTGGTGAGCCGTACCGACCGGGCGCCCATCCAGAATGCGGCTATCACGCTGGTCCAGGGGACGGTGACGGTTGCCGAGACGGTAACGGATGAACAGGGCGCCTTCTTGATTCCGCACCTGGAGAACGGAATGTACGACCTGGTCGTCAATGCGGCCGAGTACCTCGAAACCCGGGTGAACGTGACCGTGAACGATGGATACGTAAAGAATCTCTTCACCATCTCCCTGACGCTGGTCAAGAGCGAGGTGACGGATGAGTTCTTTGAGGAGTTCGATATGGACGACACCGGATATGCCGATACCCCGACCATCCTTTTCGGACAGAATGACGTGTTCAACAATATTGCCGGATACAACTTCAGTTCCGTCCGTTTCCGTGCCCGCGGTTATGCGAGCGAGACGCAGGATGTGTATGTGGCCGGCGTGCGGTTGAACGATGCCGTTACCGGTTACTCGCCCTATTCGCTGTGGAGCGGCCTGAACGAGGCCACCCGTACCAAAAGTTCCGTCAGCGGATCCGAGATTTCGGACTATGGCGTGGGCGGCTACAACGGCCTTACCAACCTGCCGCTGAATGCCTCGAACGTCCGCACGGGCTGGCGGGGAAGCGTGCTGACCAACAGCGCCTTATACCGCCTCCGCCTGATGTTGACCTATGCATCGGGCCGCTTGGACAACGGCTGGTCCTATGCGTTCAACGCATCGGTCCGAATGGGAGGAAACGACTGGGTCCGGGGCGTGTACTACCGCTCGTTCGCCTACTATGGCGCCGTGGAGAAATTCTTCAACGATACGCACAAACTGGGTTTTGTCTTCATGGCGGCTCCCGGCGAGCGCGGAAAGGCGAACGCTTCCACGCAAGAGGTGTATGACCTGATGGGGGACAACATGTATAACTCCAACTGGGGCTACCAGAACGGGAAAGTGCGCAATTCGCGCGTGTCCATCACCCATGAACCGATTGCCATCCTGAAGTATGACTTCACGCCGTCCGACAAGTTCAAGGGGAGCGCAACCCTGCTGTACCGCTTCGGCCGGAATGGCAACACGGCCCTGGATTGGTACGATGCGGCCGACCCCCGCCCGGATTACTACAAGAACCTGCCGAGTTACTTCTACATGGAGAACACCGACTACAAGCGGCTGAATCCGGCGAAGGCGGCCTGGGCCCGCGATTCGTGGGATTACCAGATTCCGGAGATCGTCCATGTGGACTGGGACCGCATGATCAATGTGAACAGCCAGAATTACGAGGAAGGGGAGAGACGCTCGAAATACATCGTACAGGAACGCCGTGTGGACCAGAAGGACTTCAATGCCGCGGTTAATTTCCGCTGGCGTACCGCGAAGTTCTTCACCCTGACCGGCGGTGCCGATATTCGCGTGAACCAGACCGAATTCTTCAACGTGGTGAACGACCTGCTGGGCGGCGATTACTTCCTGGATGTGGATAATTTCGCCGAGCGGGATTTCGCCGCCTATCCGACCATGGTGCAGAATGACCTGGATTACTTCATGCATGAGGGCCATGCCCGCAAGGTGCGCAAGGGCGACAAGTACGGCAACGATTACTACGCCCAGATCCGCAATGGCAACCTCTGGGCCAGCGGCCGCATCACCCTGGGCAATTTCTCCGCCAACGTGGCGGGACAAGTCGGCTTCAGCGCTTTCTGGCGGGAAGGTCTGGTCCGCAAGGGCCTCTTCCCGGGCGTAACCGAAACCGGTGCGCAGATTATCTGGAACGGCCAGTCCATTACCACGTATGACGATGAGGGACAGCCGATTACCTCGTACGGAACGTCCAAGGTGCAGAAATTCTTTACCTACTCCGGAAAGGTTAACTTGAATTACGTCATCAAGGGCGGTCACCGCTTCTATGCAAGTGGCGGTTACTTCAACGAAGCCCCGCATTTCAACCAGGCGTTTATGTCGCCGCGTACCCGCAACTCCGTGGTGCCCAATCTGACGACGACCAAGATCCTCACGGGCGATGTGAATTACCAGTTCAGCTCGAACGGCTACAATGTCCGTCTGACCGGTTACTACACCACCATCAAGGACCAGTCCAAGGTGATGAGTTTCTACGATGATTCCCAGAACTCCATGACGAACTTCGCCATGAGCGGCATCGATGAGCGTCATATCGGTATGGAGTTCGGTTTCAAGGTACCTACCTTCATCCCGAACCTCTCCATGCAGGGTGTATTGAGCTATGGTAAGTACATCTATACGTCCAACCCGAAGATGTACCAGACCGTGGACAACAACGCCACCATCGTGGCCGATACCTACGGCGTTACCATCCCGTACTGGAAGAGCCATCCTACCGAAGACGGGGAAACGGTGCAGCATTATGTGCCGTCCACGCCGCAGCTGGCGGCCAGCCTGGGCTTCGCCTGGAACAAGAATTACTGGTTCATCGATGCAGATGTGGATTACTTCGACAAGGCCTATCTGGACATGAACCCGCTCTATCGTACCGATATGGCTACGGCCGGTCCGGACAAGATGGTTACCTATCCGGAAGTGGAATACATGGCTTCGCAGGAAAAATTCGATCCGGCCTGGCTCGTGAACGTGAGCGTGGGCAAATCGTGGTACATCCACCGCAAATACCAGATCGGGTTCTCGCTGAACGTCAAGAATGTGCTGAATAACAAGAGCGTGAAGACCGGCGGTTATGAGCAGACGCGAATCGTGGAGAACACGTCCGGCAAGGAACGCTACTACCGTTTTGACCCGAAATATTTCTACATGGCGGGTACCAATTATATGTTGAACATTTATTTCAGATTCTAAGGATATGAGAAAGATATTGTATTCCCTGGCTTTCGCGGCCGTCCTTCTCGTTTCCTGCGAGGAGTGGGAGCCGGTATTCACGAAGTATGGTGATGATCCGACCTTCAAGCCCGTTGAAATGACGCCGAACATCACCATCGCCGAACTGAAGGCCCTGTACCAGAAAGAAGGGGACCCGGTGAAGATCGACGAAGAACTCATCATCGGCGGCCAGGTGGTTTCCGAGGACCGTTCCGGCAACATCTACAAGGAATTGTACATCCAGGACGCTTCGGGCGCCATCTCCATCAAGATGGGCCAGTATTCCATGTACAACGACTATAAACCCGGCCAGTGGGTCTATGTGAAATGCTCCGGCCTTACCCTGGGCAGTTACAGCGGCATGCTGCAGCTTGGCTTCATGGACCCGTCCGGAGATTATGAGACCGCCTACCTGGAAGAAAAGAACATCATCGCCACGCATGTGTTCAAGGGCAAACTGGATACCCCGGTACAGCCGCTTGAAATGAAGGAGGCGGATCTTGTCGAAGCTTTGAAGGAAGGCAGTCTCAAGAGCGACAAGTTCGGCCGCCTGGTGACGCTCAAGGGCCTGAAATACAACGGCAAGATCTTCTGCCTGGTCTATATCGACTATGACAAGGATACCAAGTTGGCATCGAACCGGATTTTCCTGTCGGACCAGACCTACGGCGTGACCACCTGGGCGATGACCAAGAATGGTTTTCTGGCCTATCTGAATGCGGGTAACTTTGACAAGGCGACCTCTTCGGCCCCGTACTATCCCGACAGGGCTTCCACCTCCGTGGCCGACCTGAAGGACGTCCTTGTCAAGAATGCCAGTGCCTACAGCGTGAGCCAGTATTTCATCGTGGGGAAGACCGATGTCCAGATCCGTACCAGCGGCTATGCCCGTTTCGCGGATTCCCAGATGGACCCGCGCATCCTTACGGGCGAGGTTACCATTGATGTAACGGGTATCCTGGCCATTTACAACGGGGGTATCCAGTTTACCCTGATCGACGAAAACAGCATTTCTATCAACGAATAATCCATTTATGAAGAAAATCCTTTCCATGATGGCTTTGGCAACAGCGCTTGCTTCTTGTTCCCGCGAGAATCCTTTCCTGCAGGAGTGGAATACCCCGTACGGTATGCCTCCGTTCGACAAAATCGAACTCAACGACTATATTCCTGCCTTGAAGGCCGGCATCGAACAGCAGAATGCCGAAGTGGAGGCCATTCTGGCCAATCCTGAGGCTCCTACGTTCGACAACGTGATCGGCGCCTACGAGCACAGCGGCGAAATCCTCTCGAAGGTGGTGGGCGTGCTGTTCAACCTTTCCGAAACCGACAACAGCCCCGAGATGGAGGCGATCATGGATGAGGCCTTGCCTCTGCTGACCGAGCATGACAACTCCCTGAGCATGAATCCGGACCTGTACGCCAAGGTGAAAGCTGTGTTCGATGCGGACCAGAGCGGTCTTACGCGCGAGCAGCAGATGGTGCTGAAAAAGCACTACGAGGGTTTCACGCGCAGCGGTATCGGTCTGCCCGCAGCCGGGCAGGAAGAGATGAAGGAGATCAACCTGAAGCTCGCTGCCGCCCAGCAGAAATTCGGCAACAACCTCCTGGCAGAGAACAATGCCTTCAAGGAAAAGTTCGGCATTCCCATTTCTTCTTACACGACGGAGATGACTACGTGTGCCGACCGTGACCGCCGCGAGGCCATGTTCCGCGCTTATTCTTCGCGCGGCAACAACGGAGGCGAGCTGGACAACAACGCCCTTTGCCTGGAAATCCTGCGCCTGCGTGCCCGTAAGGCCGAATTGCTGGGATTCCCGAACTTCGCGGCCTACCAGCTGGACAATAAAATGGCCAAAGATCCCGTAACGGTGGATACCTTTTTGGCCAAGATCATGGGTCCGGCGGTGGAAAAGGCCAAACGGGAAGTCTATGATATGCAGCAGCTGATGGATGCCGATGTGGCGGCCGGCCTCCTGCCGGCGGGTTCCCGCATCCAGCCCTGGGACTGGTTCTACTATGCCGAGAAAGTGCGTGCGGCGAAATACGCCCTGGACGAGAGCCAGACCGCCCCGTATTTCAAGCTGGAGAATGTCCGCGACGGCGTCTTCAAAACGGCCGAAAAGGTGTACGGCATCCAGATCGAACCGCTGGAAGGAATCCAGGTGTATCATCCCGAGGTGGAGGTCTTCAAGGTTTCGGATGCCGATGGCTCTCTGCTGGGCATCTTCCTCACGGATTATCTGCCGCGTTCCTCGAAGCGGGGCGGTGCCTGGATGAACAATTTCCGCGACCAGTATATCGATGCGAAGGGGACCGATGTGCGGCCGATCATCGTAAATGTGTGCAACATGACTCCTCCCACGGAGGACAAGCCATCCCTCATCACCATCGACGGCGTGCAGACCCTCTATCATGAGTTCGGACATGCCCTGCACGGCCTGCTGACCAAGTGCACCTATCCCAGTGTGAGCGGTACGTCCGTGGCCCGTGACTTTGTGGAGACCTTCTCGCAGTTCAACGAAAACTGGGCCTTCCAGCCGGAAATCCTGGCCCTGTATGCCCGGCATTACCAGACGGGAGAGATGATTCCCGACTCGTTGGTAGCCAAAATCAACAACGCCCTCAAATTCAACCAGGGCTTCATGACCACCGAACTGTGTGCCGCATCCATCCTGGATATGAAGTGGCACGAGCTGACGGCTGCCCAGCTGGCCGATGTGGATGTGGAAGCCTTTGAGAAGAAGGCTTGTGCGGAGATGGGGCTGATCGATGAGATTATCCCGCGTTACCGCACCACGTATTTCAATCACATCTTCAACAGCGGTTATAGCGCCGGCTATTACAGCTACCTGTGGGCCGAGGTTCTGGACAAGGACGCCTTTGAGCATTTCCAGCAGGAAGGCCTGTACAACCCGGCCGTGGCGAATGCCTTCCGCCGGATCCTGTTAGAGAAAGGCGGCAGCGAAGAGCCCATGACCCTGTACCGCGAATTCCGCGGCGGCGATCCGGACCCGGACGCCTTGTTGCGCGCCCGTGGGCTGATGGAGTAGTGACACCATGAATCATCGTATTCTTTTTTTGATAGCGGCTCTGGCCGGCCTTTTGGGCTGTACGCCGGCGGATAACCGTCCGCAGAGCGTCCGCAGCGCCGAAGCGCTGGCAGCGCGGCTCATTCCCGAATATGCCCGCAGGTTTGAATTCCGGGAAGTTCCGGCGAAGGGAGAGGCCGATACGTTTACGCTCTCAAGTGAAAACGGCAGGATTGTCATCGCCGCCAACAATGCCGGGACCATGGCCGTGGGTTTGAACTATTACCTGAACTGGTACTGCCACACGACGGTGTCGCAATATGCCGCACACCCTGTGGAGATGCCTGCCCAGTTGCCTCCCGTCGGGGAAGCCGTGACGGTAAGCGCAAAAGTGCCCTGGCGGTTTTACTTGAATTACTGTACCTTTGGTTACGCCATGCCCTGGTGGAGCTGGAAGGAATGGGAGCGCTTCATCGACTGGATGGCCCTGAACGGCGTGAACATGCCGCTGGCTACCACGGGCGAAGAGGCCGTCTGGCAGCGCGTCTGGCGCCGTTTCGGCATGACCGACGAGCAGATTTGCGCCCATTTTACGGGACCGGCCCATCTGGCCTGGCACCGGATGTGCAACATCAACTCCTTCCAGGGCCCGCTGCCGCAGGACTGGATCGATGCCCAGGCCGACCTGCAGAAACAGATTCTCTCCCGCGAACGGGAACTGTCCATGACGCCTGTGCTGCCGGCTTTCGGCGGCAGCGTGCCGGCTGTCTTCAAGGAGATGCATCCCGATGCGCAGATTACCAAGGTCTCCAATTGGGGCGGATTCGGTGATCCGTACCGGTGCTGGTTCCTCGCCCCGTCGGACAGTCTCTATCCTGCCATCCAGAAAGCCTTTATCGAGGAACAGACCGCTTTGTTCGGAACCGGACACATCTATGGCCTGGATCCGTTCAACGAGGTGGACCCTCCGTCCTGGGATCCCGAAGTGCTTGCCGGTATGGGCCGTGACTTCTACGCCTCGCTGGCTGCCGCCGACCCGGATGCTATTTGGCTCCAAATGGGATGGTTCCTGATCAATGACCGCGACCATTGGACGCCGGAACGGATGGAAGCCTTCCTGGGCAGCGTTCCACGCGGCAGGATGATCCTGCTCGACTACCATTGCGACTGGATCCTGGGCTGGAAACTGACAGAACGGTTCTATGGCCATGACTACATTGCCTGTGCGCTGCTGAATTTTGGCGGCAACACCTTGTTCAACGGCAATTTCCCCACCTTGATTCCGTTCTATGAGGAGACCTTCCGCGATGGTGGCAAGAACTTGCGCGGCGTAGGCTCCACGCTGGAAGGCTTCGGCACCAATCCTTATTATTACGAATTTGTGATGAGCCAGGCGTGGAACTATCCGCAAACGCCCCGCGAGTGGGTGGACGGTCTTGCGGACCGGCACATCGGCAGGGTGGATTCCACGGCCCGCCGCCTCTGGCAGGAGCTTGTATTCGATATCGCCCCCCGATATACCGGCACGGGTGTATCGGCTAACGCTCATCCCAAATTCGGGGCGAACTGGAACTGGACGGTGAAGTATCCCGATATCAAGGGACGTACGCCCATCATGGATCATGCGTGGCGGCAGATGCTGGAGATTCCTTCCACCCGCTACGAATACCGGTATGACCTTGTCAACCTGGGGCGGCAGGCGTTGGGAGATTATTTCGATATGCTAAAGGATAGCCTGGAACTGGCGTGGAATGCACGGGATGCCGTTCGCGCCCGTGCCATCAAGGCCGAGATGAGCCAGGTTTTCGATGACATGGACGCCCTGCTTGCCTGCGTGCCGGAGATGAACCTGCAGTCTTGGAACGAGGCGGCGCGCCGCTGGGGCAAGACGCCTGCGGAAAAGGACTATTACGAGAAATGCGCCCGCACCATCCTGACCATCTGGGGCAACAGCACCAACTTGGTCGATTATGCGAATCGGCAGTGGGCCGGTCTGGTGAAAAGCTACTACAAACCCCGTTGGATGATGTTCTGTGACGATATCATCGCCGGAATCGAAGACGGCCGGCTGGCCAGCGAAAAGAATTTCGACGCGCGGCTGCGCTATCACGAGATCAACTGGACCGAACCGGCCCGGACCCCCATCGATTATACCGCCCCCGGCGACCCGGTGGCCCTGTCGAAGAGAATCTTACAGGCTAGGCAATCCAGCTGGCAAGAACCTTGAGCGAGGAGGCGGCGGGAATCGGCTCGCAGGCGAAAGTGATGCCATTGGAGGTGGCCGGTATGAGGACGGACTGGCCGCGGCGCAGGCTCAGGGAGAAGTCGCCTTCCGGCTCATGGTCGGTGAGCGTTCCGGCCCCTTCCACACAGATGAGGGTTACGAAGGAGTCCAGTGTCCGGAGGTCTTTCTTTGTCACGGCATCGGCATCATCCAGCGCGAATAGCGAGGTGGTAAAAAAGGGACAGCTGACCAGGGACGTTTCGCCATTCTTGACGGGGGTATAGTCTGTTTTATAGGAAGGATATACCTTGTAATCGATGGCTCGTTTTGCCTTGTCGGTATGCAGTTGTCTGGGCATGCCGTCCAGGCCCAGCCGACCGTAGTCGTAGATGCGATAGGTCAGGTCCGATGTTTGCTGGATTTCGGCGATGAACGAACCGGCGCCGATGGCGTGGATGCGGCCAGCGGGGAGGAAGAAAACGTCTCCCGGCGCAATCTGGTGACGGGCCAGAACATCTGTAATGGTATGGTTTTCAATATGCTCCACATAGCTCTCCGGCGTCATCTCCTGGGCGAGGCCGCTTAGCAGGTAGGCTCCGGGGTCTGCTCCCACCACATACCACATTTCGGTCTTGCCGCGGGCGTTTTCGCCATGGAGCTCGCGCGCGAGCGCATCGTCCGGATGCACCTGGATGGAGAGGTCGGCCCGTGCATCGATGAATTTGATGAGCAGCGGGAATTCGTCTCCATATTCGCGGTAAACCTTTTCGCCTACCAGTTCGCCTTTTTTCAGGGCAACCAGGTCGTTCAGGAGCATTCCGGCATATTTCCCGTTGGCTACGGGCGTCTGGTGCTCGCGATAACCGGAAATCTCCCAGCTCTCGCCAATCTTGGGAATGTTGGTGGTGATACCTTTGAAGGGCGCGATTTTTTCGCCGCCCCAGACCATGGTACGAAGGAAGGGTTCAAACAACAGTGGATACATGGTGCAAAAATACGATTATTCTGCAAGGAAACCTTGTTTCAGGAGCACTTCTGCAATCTGGACGGCGTTGGTGGCGGCCCCTTTGCGGAGGTTGTCGGACACACACCAGAGGTTGAGGCCGCTTTCCACGGAAGTATCGCGCCGGATGCGGCCCACGAAGACTTCGTCGCGGCCCTCGGCATAGAGCGGCATCGGATAGATGTTGTGGGCGGGATCGTCCTGCAGGACCACACCGGGGGTGTGGGAAAGAATGTCGCGAACGGCCTCCAGGGTGAACGGACGGTTGAATTCCAGGTTCACCGATTCGCTGTGGCCGCCGCGCACCGGCACGCGGACGGTCGTGGCGCTCACGCCGATCCGGTCATCGCGCAGGATTTTGTGCGTCTCGTTCACCATCTTCATTTCCTCTTTCGTATAGCCGTCCTCCAGGAAAGCATCGATGTGCGGGAGGATGTTCCGGTCGATGGGATAGGGGTACACGGCCGGATAGGTTCCCCACGCGGCGCCGGCGCGTTCGGCATCCATCTGGACGATGGCTTTCTGTCCCGTTCCCGTGACGCTCTGGTAGGTGGAAACCACGATGCGTTTGATGTCGAAGGCGGCATGCAGCGGAGCCAGCGGGAGCAGCATCTGGATGGTGGAGCAGTTGGGGTTGGCGATGATGTAGTCGTCCGCCGTTAACACGTCGGCGTTGATTTCCGGCACCACCAGTTTCTTGTCCGGATCCATCCGCCAGCAGGAGGAATTGTCCACCACGCGGCAGCCGATTGCCGCAAACTGCGGGGCCAGTTCACGCGAAGCGCCCGCGCCCGCGGAGAAAATGGCCAGGACCGGTTTCCGGGCGATGGCTTCAGCGGCCGTCACCACCGTAAGGGGTTCCCCGCGGAAAAAAACCGTCTTGCCGGCCGACCGTTCCGAGGCGACCGGAATCAATTCGCTTACCGGGAAGTTCCGTTCTTCCAGGACTTGCATCATTTTGGTGCCCACTAGACCGGTGGCGCCTACAACTGCTACTTTCATATACTAAATGAACAGGATATCATTCAAAACACCGCCGGCGGTCTGACGGGCTCCGGCGCCACCGCCCTGGATCACCAGGGGAGAAGGATAATCGGCCGAAGTAATGGCGCAGCAGTTCACTGTGCCGCTCAAGCCGAAGAGGGGACTTTCCGGACCCACGGCTTCCAGCCGCGCACTGGCCTTCCAGCCGGTGGCCGCATCGCGGGTGAGCCGGGCCACATAGCGCAGGCGTCTTCCGGCTGCGGTCGCATCGGCATAGGCCTGCTCCAGGACCTTCCCGGACGGGAACGGCTCCAGATCCACTTCGGACCCTTCCAGGGGGATGCCTGCCTCGCGGGCCAGGATGACCAGCTTGCGCCGGACGTCTTCGCCGCTCAGGTCCAGGGCCGGGTTGGGCTCGGTATAACCCTTCTGGCGCGCTTCCTCTACCAGGGCCTCGAAATCGTGGCCCTCATAATGGCTGCAGAGCCAGCCCAGGGTGCCGGACAGCAGGGCTTCCACGCCGTCCAGTTTGTCGCCGGAAACCACCAGCCGGTTCAGCGATTCCAGAATGGGGAGGGCGGCGCCCACCGTGGTCTCATGGAGCAGTTTGACACCCGCCTGGACGGCTGTTTTTTTCAGGGAAGCATAGGCCTCATACGGACCGGCGAAGGGAATCTTGTTGCAGGCCACGACGCTGTAGCCCGCCTTGAACAGCTGCGGGTAGCGCAGACCGGTTTCGCTGCTGGCCGTGCAGTCCACAAAGATGGAATGCTCCAGGGAAAGGTCGGCCAGCGCGTCGAAGAAGGAACCCTCCGGGGCCGTTGACAAGGCTTCCGGATCAATGCCGGCAGGATCCAACAGGTAGCGGCGGCTATTGGCCAAACCGCAGATTTTCAATTGTTTGCCCGTTCGGGCGGCAATGGCGTCGGCATTATCCAGAATCATTTGTACCAGGGCTTTGCCCACGGTGCCGTAACCGGCGATGAAGAGGTTGACGTTCTGGACGGAACTCTTGTCGAAGAACTCGTTGTGGATGGCGCGGATAGCGTCGTCCGCCTTGTCGGATGAGACAATGACCGAGATGTTCCGTTCCGATGAACCCTGGGCCGTTGCCCGCACCGGGATACCCCGTCCGCCGAGGGCGGCCAGCATCCGGCCCGTGGCTCCGCTGTGCCCCAGGATATCATCGCCCACCAGGCAGACGATGGAATAGCCTTTTTCAACCTTCAGCGGGTTCAGTTTTCCCAGCGAAATCTCGTATGCGAAGCAGTCGTCGGCCGCTTTCTTGGCCTTGGGCGCATCTTTCGCGGCAATGGCGATACACATCGTATGCACCGAAGAGGCCTGGGTAATCAGGATGATGTTGATGCCGCTGCGGCTCAGGGCGTCGAACAGCCGGGACGAAAAGCCCGGAATGCCCACCATTCCGCTTCCTTCCAGCGAAATCAGGGCGATATCGTCCGAATTGGAGATGCCCAGCAGGGCTTCCTCCCGCCGCGGCGGGTTCTTTTCTACCAGCGTGCCGGGATCGTCCGGATCGAACGTGTTCTTCACATAGATCGGAATCCCCTCATGCACAACCGGTTGGATGGTGGGCGGGAAGATGACTTTGGCGCCGAAGTGGGACAGTTCCTGGGCGGCCCGGTAGGAGATGTTCCGGATGGGACGCGCGGTGGGGACGGTCTTCGGGTTGGTGGTCATGATGCCCGGCACGTCGGTCCAGATTTCCACCAGACGGGCCTTGATGCCCGCCGCCAGCAGCGAGGCGGTGTAGTCCGAACCGCCGCGGCCCAGGGTGGTCGTTCGTCCCTGTTCGTCGGATGCAATGAAGCCCGGTACGATGAAAAGGGCCGTGTGGGGGTATTGTGCAAAGGTTTTGGCAATGTTGGCGTTGGTCTTGGCCGTTTCCACGCTGCCGCCTGCGGTCTTGATGATGTCACGGGCGTCGAGCCACTGGCAGGACAGTCCCAGCGACGAGAATTTGGCGGCCAGGATCTTGGTGGAGAACAACTCTCCGAAGCTCTGGACGGCATCCAGGCTGGTAGGACTCAACTCGCCCAGGAGAAACACCCCGTGCAGGATGCCCTTGAGTGAATCGAACAGGCCGTCCACCGTCTCCTGAACCGCTTTCTGGCGGTCGGCGGGAATGATGGAGGCAATCATCGCGTGGTGGCGGTCCTGCAGGGCGGCCAGTTCGGCGAGGTATTTCTCGTCCCGTTCCGAGGCGAGTTTTCCCAGCCGGATCAGGGTGTCGGTACATTTGCTGATGGCGGAGCACACCAGGATGGTACGGTCGCGTTCCACCGCTTTGCGGACAATATCGATCAGTTTTTCGGGAGAGGCGACCGAGGTGCCTCCGAATTTCATTACTTGCATAGAAGGGGTTCGATAATGGCCGTCAGGGCGGCTGTCTCCAGCAGGAAGCCGTCGTGGCCGAAAAGGGAAGGAATGTGGTGATAATCGACTCCCGGGATCAGCGGAGCCCAGCTGTCCATTTCCTGGGGCGGAAAGATGTTGTCGGTATGGATGGTGACAACCGTGGAGGCGGCCTGGATGCTGCCCAGGGCCTTGGCTACGCCGCCGCGTCCACGGCCCAGGTTGTGGCTGTGCAAGGCCTGGCAGAGGTACCAGTAAGAATAGGCGTCAAAGCCTCTGCGGATTATTTTTTCGCCTTGGTAGCGTTCATAGGAGGCTGCACGTCCGGAGAAAAGGCAGTCTTCGTCCTGCTCGAACTGGGTGTGTTGGAACCCTTCAAAGCAGCGGTAGGAGATAATGGCCTGGGCACGGGCGCATTTCAAACCCTCGGTTCCGCCTTGCAGGTTTTGCGCGGCACGGAAGGTGGGGTCTGCATCCAGGGCCATCCGCTGGGCTTCCGCCGAGGCTGCCAGCCAGGGAGAAATCCGCGGTGCGGTGGCAATGAAGATGGCTTTTTGGAAGAGATCCGGGGCGCTCACCGCCCATTCCAACGCCTGGAATCCGCCAATGGAACTGCCGATGAGCAGGTCCACCTTTTCAACACCCAGGTGCGCGCGGACGAGCTCGGTCGCCTGGATCATGTCGCGGATGGTGATGGCGGGAAAATCGAAGAAATAAGGTTTTCCGGTAAGGGGATTCACCGTGGCCGGCCCGGCTGAGCCATAGGAAGAGCCCAGCATGTTCACGCAGACCACGAAATACTTCTCCGTATCAATCAGTTTTCCGGGACCGACCATTTCCGGCCACCAGTCTTCCGGATCGCTGTTGGCCGTGAGGGCGTGGCAGATCCAGACCACTTTGCCGTCGCGCTTTCCGGAGGTGTGGTAAACGACGGGAATGCTGTCCAGTCGGCCGCCCGCTTCAAAACAGAAGGGGCCGGTATGCAGTTCGTGCCGGATCATACGTGGGCGGTTTCAAGGGCTTGATTGAGATCTTCAATAATATCGTCCGCATCTTCCAGGCCGATGCTCAGGCGCATCAAGCCCGGGTCGATGCCGGCCGCGCGGAGCTGTGCGTCGGAAAGCTGGCGATGGGTATGCGAGGCCGGGTGGAGGATGCAGGTGTGGCAATCGGCTACATGCGTTTCGATGGTCACGAGCCGCAGGGCGTCCATAAAGCGGTTGTCGAAGTCGCGGCCGCCTTTCAAGCCCAGGCAGAGCACGCCGCTGGAACCGTTGGGGAGATATTTCAAAGCCTTTTCATGCTGGCTGTCGCCCGGCAGGCCGGGGAACTTCACCCAGGCTACGTCGGGGTGGTTCACCAGGAATTCAGCTACTTTCTGGGCGCTTTGGCAGTGACGCTGCACCCGCACGTGCAGGCTCTGGATGCCCAAGTGCAGGTAGAAGGCGTTCTGCGGGCTCTGGATGGAACCCAGGTCACGCATCAATTGGCTGGTGGCCTTGGTGATGAAGGCCAGTTTGCCGAACGCTTGGGTATAAACCAGGCCGTGGTAGGATTCGTCGGGGGTGGTGAGACCGGGGAATTTGTCGGCATGGGCCTCCCAGTCGAAGTTGCCGCTGTCAATGAGCGCGCCGCCCACCGCTACGCCGTGACCGTCCAGGTATTTGGTGGTGGAGTGCGTGACGATATCGGCCCCCCACTCGATGGGACGCAGGTTGACGGGGGTGGGGAAGGTGTTGTCCACGATCAGCGGAACCCCGTGTGAATGGGCGATACGGGCGAATTTTTCGATGTCGAGCACCTCGACGCCGGGGTTGGAAAGGGTTTCGCCGAACAGCAGTTTTGTGTTCGGGCGGAAGGCTGCGTTGAGGGTCTGCTCGTCATCGTCCGGGTTGACGAACGTGACTTCGATGCCCATCTTGGGGAGGGTGGTGCCCAGCAGGTTGAAGGTGCCGCCGTAGATGTTGCCGGCGCTTACGATATGGTCGCCTGCGCTGCACAGGTTCAGGCAGGCGAAGAGGTTGGCCGCCTGGCCGGAAGAAGTGAGCATGCCGGCTACGCCGCCTTCCAGGGAGGCGAGTTGGGCGGCTACGATGTCGTTGGTGGGGTTCTGCAGCCGGGTATAGAAATAGCCGCTTTCTTCCAGGTCGAAGAGCCGGCCCATCTGGTCCGATGTTTCGTATTTAAAGGTCGTACTTTGATAAATGGGTATCTGGCGCGGTTCTCCCTTTCCGGGGTTGTAGCCTGCATGGACGCATCGTGTCCCGATTCCTTGCTTCTTGCTCATATCTCTTTCTTTTAATTGGGTGCAAAGATACGGCGGAGGCGGGAATTAGGCAAGTGCCTGAATGAAAAAGGAAAATAATTCTGTTTATGCCAAATATTTTGGGAATTATAGAATTTATTTCTAAATTGCGGTCAGAAATTAGAATGGATATGACAACATCCTTGGATGCCATAGATTTGAAGATTTTGCGCTTGTTACAGGAGGATGCGCGGCTTACCACCAAGGAACTGGCGGGACGGGTGAACCTGTCCACCACGCCGGTGTTCGAGCGCCTGAAGCGTCTGGAACGGGAGGGCTTCATCAAGAAATATGTGGCGGTGCTGGATGCCGAGAAGCTGGACCTGGGCTTCGAGGTGTTCTGTTCGGTGAAGCTGAAGCAGATGACGCGGGACGTGGCGCGGGCGTTCACCCGCGTGATCCGGGATATTCCCCAGGTGGCCGAGTGTTACAATATTTCGGGGGAGTATGACTATCTCCTGAAGATCCGGGCGCGGAACATGAAGGACTACAATGACTTTATTATCAATGTCCTGGGTACCATAGACGCCATCGGCAGCATTCAGTCCTCCTTTGTCATGGACGAAATCAAACACAGTTACGGACTTTATTTATAATGTCAGGGGGGGGCAGGATGTTCCAATTCACACTCATCCCTTTGCGTCCGTCATAGGTGAGGTTGCCCCTGGCGTGGATTCTTGTTAGGCATTTCGGGTCTAAACACATGGGTTAAAATATAAGTAGATCAGTATTGTTATTCTTTTTACATAATCGTAATAAATCCTTCGCAATTTTAGGAGGAACGCTATTTTTATCGATACGGCTTATAATGATTTCTGTGTTCAGATTATCCGAATCTTTATTATCCGTTTCATAGATAATGGGCTGAAAGGGCGCATGAACATAAACTGGGTGAAACGTCTCATCGCAATAATAAGGGAAAGTTTTTTCCCCAACAAATAACGTATCATTGCTATAATAAAAGGGTCTTGTAATAAACAAATGGGTTCGGATGTTTTTCCCTAATAAAAATAAACTTGTGTCTTTTACATACTGAAAGAATGAAGGCTTGATTGGATCTCCGCATATAATAGGCTTAATTGTTTTAGTTGTAAGTAATGGCTTCTTATCATTGATACAACCTTTGAAAAGGGAATCTTTTGTAAAAACTATTCTCTGCACATTGGAGACATATGTTAGATATTTCTTCTTTTTTTTAGAGTAAGATGATGTAAAAGACCTTATTTCTTGTTCCTGGGAAGAATACTGTCTTATTTGGTCCATTCGATAGTCCGTAATAACGACCTTCTCATCTCTCCGTTGAATAGAGAAAAACAAAAAATAGTCTTTTGAATAATCCTTCTTTGAACATGAACATAATATCAGTAGAAGGAAGAGGGCACGAAAAAATTGAAGCCTATTATTGCTTTTTAAGCTTGTTATCATGCTTTATTTTTGCTTTATTTACAGAACTATCACTAAATACTTTCTTCAGTTGATTAACAAATAAGGAAAAGCGAGATTGTCGCAAGTTATTAAGGTAATAAGAATGATCCTCTTTCTCGTCTGATTGATGAGAATCAAGAGATTTTCTTAATATGGTTGTGTTATCCATAATATTAGTCAATACACTCGCTTTTATTATTTCAGGATAATTTCTATCCATGTGTATAAATGCCTCATGGCCAATTGTAATAGTTCTGTCTACTTCGTCACCATAATTAAGATTCAATTTTATATCAAACTGAGGCTCATTTTTGTTTACGCTTATTCCATATGATCCTGCTATACCATTGTTTGAAGAATAACCTTTAAAATTCAGGTAATAATCAGCATATTCTCCATCAGATGAAAAAGAAACAGCTCCTATCTTATCTCCTGCCTTCGCGAACATGGACAAGAATTTATACCCTTCCTCTGTCGATGCAAATTTTTCAATAGCTGTCAATAATGCCTCATCTGCACCGTCTATCCACGATCCCCCTATGGTTTTGTTTTCATCGGACACCCAATGAAAAAAGCAAATGGTTTGTCCTACCGGATCGTAAAACAACAATGGATTCCCTTCGCAGTAATTAAACGGGCTATGTCCGGGATATTTCGCGGCCATGGGATCCACGGCGGTCCAGCGGACCGTGAAGGGGTCGTACATTCGGGCGCCGAAGTCGAGGAGGCCCAGGTCAGCGGGGCCGAAGCGCTGCTCCTCCTTAGCGGCGTAGCGCCAGCGGTTGCCGAAGTCGTAGGCGGGGTCGGTGAGGGGAAGCCGCGAGCCGAAGGGCAAGTAGTTGTTCTGCTCCATGATGGAGGGGGACACCAGGTCGGTGGTGATGTCGATCACCGTGCGGACGTTGCCCAGATGGTCGGTGGCGAACAGGCAGTCGCGGTACAGCCCCAGCACGTCCACATCCACGGAGTCTATGGGTTCGTCGGGGAATTCCTGCATCTCTGGGACCAGGTCCGGGTCAATGACGCCGGGTTCCGCCACCTCCTCCACGGCAGCCGACAGGTCAAAGAAGAGGCGTCCCTCGTCCCAGGCGATGCTCTCCACCTCGGTGGGCCTGTCCGTGCTGAGGTCCGTGTTGTTGGAATAGACGAAAGACCCCAGGTAGCGCTTCTGGACGCCGTGCCCGGAGCCGTCGTCGGCCCGGGCGGAGACCTTGGTGCCGTCGCTGAGCCAGGCATAGGAGAGGGACCCGGAGGAACGGGTGGCGCCGCCGGCCAGGTTCAGGATGTTCCAGTTTACACTCATCCCTTTGCGGCCGTCATAGGTGAGGTTGCCCCAGGCGTCATAGGAACACGTCTTGGTCCCGGCGTCAGGCCCCGTCGCGTTGGCGTCGGAGAGGGCTGTCATCCGGTTGCCGGTATGGGAGAAGGAAAGGTCGTTCTTCAGGCCGGAGGAACCGTATCGCTTCAGGGCGGTGACATTGCCGTTCAGGTCGTAGGTGATGTCCCGTTCGGTGTCGGAGAGGCTGGCGGAAGAGGATGCCCCCACGTAGTGGTTCGCATCGGTCAGGCGCTTGAGGGCGTCGTAGCGGTAACTCCACGTGTCCGTGGACGTGGAGTAGTTCCCGGCTGCATGGGTGAACGCCGTCTCGGAGATGTTGCCGTCATAGCGTGCTGCGGCCTGATCTTTCACCGGGCTGGCATAGCGCAGGGCTTCCGCGAAGGCCGTATCCAGCGAGCCGCCGTCGTCCCTCATGGCGGTGGAGATGCCGGTGGTCCAGCCGTGGAGGTCGTAACTGACGGTCGACTGGACGGAGGGGTAGTTGACGTCCCCCACGGCCTTGCCGGAAAGCCGTCCGAGGTCGTCGTAGGCGTAGAAGACCGTCGCGAGGGTATCCGTGTCGTCCAGTACGCGGGCGCAGGAAAGGACGCGTCCCCTGGGATCCCGGGTGTAGAAGGTGGCGAGGCTGCTTGTCCGGTCTTCCCCTCCGCCCGGTTCCGCTTCGAGCACGGCCACCTCCCGGGAGGCGAGGACGTCCCCCGTGAAGGAGTATTTGGTGGAGACGCGGTGGCTTCGGGTGTCGGTCCATTTCTCGCTGACCTGGATAACCCGTCCCTTGGAGTCATAGTGATAGTACCGCGTGACGGATGGCGCGCCGGAAGGGATGCTCCCACCGGTGTCCGGCGCGGGATAGACCGTCTCGCTCCTGAGCTGTCCGCCGACGCGGACGGTCTCCAGATCGGCGACGGTCGCGATGCCGGCTTCCGGGATAAAGGCTCCGTCTCCGGACGAAGGGTAGACGAAGGACCCGAAGGGGAAGTATTCCGCCGTGCGAAGGGTCTGGATGGTCGGGAAGTAACCGGAAAGGGCGGACTGGCTCATGGTATGGATGGCCGTCTGCCGGAACATTTCCCGGAGCGCCGTCAAGGACGCCGCCTGGGACCGGGAGACATAGCGCTCCTCCACCACGCGGTCGTACGCATCGTAGAGGGTGAGGATCGCCCGTCCGTCGTCTCGCAGAACCTGACGGTTACGGGCGTCGTAGACGTATTCGACGGTGGAGCCTCCGGGCGTATGCTCCCGGATCACGTTGCCGAACCGGTCGTAGGCCCGGACGAAGCAGTACCTGTCCGTGACGGTGCCGTTGTCCGAGGCGCTGCCGGGCGTGAGGGAGAGGTCCCGTGCGGAGAGGGGCGCCGCGGGCAGCGCGGCAAGGGCCCTGACGCCCTCCGGCTGGACGGCGAGGACCAGGCTGTCGCGCAGGTCATAGACGAACAGGGTCCGGGCCGTCCCGGCCTCGGTGAGGACGGTCTTCCCGTGGGCGTCGGCGAAGGTTCGCACGATGTCCCCCTCTTCATCCACCGTTTCGGTGCAGAGAAGACTTCCGGCCGGCCACGTGCCCTCGCAGGCGGCCTTGCCCGTTCCCGGGAAGGCGCGGTACTTCGGAACGGCGTCCGCGGCCGTGTTCATCCGGTAGTTGAACGTGCTCTTATGGCCTGCGCCGGCGTTCCACTGCTGCCCCTCCCGCTGGAAGGAGAGGGGACGGCCGACGGGCGAGGTCCCGTAGACCTTCTCCGCAAACGGTCGGGTGTCGCCGCAGTTCGTCTGATAGTAGCCCGCGGCGTGCGTGAGGGCGTCGGCGTCATAGACCCCGTTCGGTGCGGCAGCCGCATAGGGGAGGTAGACGGTGGCGTCGTCGCGGCGCATCCGGTCATAGACGACGGGCGTGTAGAGGGTCTTCCCGGCGACGGGGGACGCCCCCACCAGGGCGTCCTGCTCGCGGTAGCCCAGCCCGTCGTAGAAGGTGACGTCCCTGAAAAAGGAACTCCCGTCCGCCGCGGTCACGGTGGCGCGCTGGATCCAGCTGCGTCCGGCGGGCAGGTCCGCGGCGATGTCCGCCCACGGATCGGGTTCCGGGTCGGGCTCAGGGTCCGGGCCGGGGCCGGGGCCGGGGCCCGGATCGGAGACCCCGTGCTGGATGACACTCACGAGTCCCATCCCGTTATTCCCGAAAAATGCAATCTCGGCCTCCCGGTCATCAGGGGACGTATTGACGGAGAGCGGCCATACGGTGATGACCGTGTATCCGGAGCCGGTATTCTGGGAGATACGGAAGACTCCGCTATAGACCAGGCTGTCGGCGCTCCAGGCGCCGGAGCACTGGATGGTGATGTTTTTCTGTTCCGTTTCGTCCGCATCCCACTCAATGGTGGCCGGAGAAACGGAAAATCCCTGTGCCCGGCCCAGGTGCGGGAAGAGCACTGCGGCCAGCAGCAGGCAGGCCAGCTTGCATGTCGTTCGGTTATTCATGGGTCAGGTGATAATGATTAACGCCTACTACGGAACCGTCGGTGTCTTTGACCTGGTACAGGCGGCCGTGGCCGTCGTACTCGTAGGTCTCGGTGGTGCCGGCGGGGGTGGTGAGGGTCTTCAGTCCTACGAGGTCCTGCCAGGTATAGGAGAAATGGTTGTCCGACGCGTTCTCGCTCCGTCCGGTCAGGTGGATACCGGTCCATGAATAGGTGGTCCAGGCTTCGCCGGGCCTGTCGACCCGGGTGGGGAACAGGGTGACGGGATCGTACTGGAAAGTGAACACCTGGTCCCCGGTGAGGTTGACGAAGGGCGCCGCTCCGGGAATACTCGGGGAGATGACCGGCGGTGAGGAATAGAGGAACCGGTGGACCTGATATGGCTTGATATGGACGGAGAAGTTGTAATAGGTGTATCGTTCTCCGGCCAGGAGGTATCTCGTTCCATTTATGGTCCGTGTCTTGGCTACTGAATAAAGGGCGCTAGGGAGAGCGATGGACGAGTTGGACAGGCCGGCTTCGTGCGCATAGACAAAGTGGGTCCGGAGGGTCTCTCCCGGCTGCTGCGGGCTGGAGAGGGACTCGCAGGATACCTGTCCGTAGGCGTTGTATTCCCGTCCCCGGACGGTAGTCATGCCCTGACCACCGAAGTAGTCGGTTACCGTCTCCGATGCCTGCATCGCATTCAGGCTCTTCCACGGCATGGCCAGGAAGGACTCCACGTTGTTCATGTAGATGTATCCCAGCGAAACGGTGTCCGCGATGTAGGTGTATTCCGTCCTCTGCCGGAGGACGCCGGCTGCGTCGCGGACGGTGACGGACAGGGGACGGCCCCGCATGTTCCGCCGGTCGGTGGAGGCGCAGATGGTGACCGGGTTGCCGACGTATTCATCGCAGTATATCTTGTCTCCTGCATAAACGACATTCCTTTTCATTATGAGTGGAAAGCCGGTAACCTGACCGCCGTCCTCCGTCCCGAACCCGTCCCCGTAGCCGTTGGAATAGGAGGAGAACACCGTCTCGGTCCGGGAATGGTCCGGATGGATGCGGGTAACGTCGGCGTATCCCACAAACCGGTCGCCCGAGACGGAATAGTCAACATCCCCGTTGTATCCGGTCACATTGTATTCGGGAACGGCTGGATCCCCCTGGTTGGCCGGAAGGTGTTGGATGGGGTACCGGAACGCATACCGCGGCATGTTGTAGAGGAAGCCGTCCGAATACAGGAACCGGGTCGTGTCGGCGCGTGCCGAGGGATGGTTCCTGTCAATCACTTCCTTCACGCGGACGCCGCCCACGGGGAAGGTACCCGCTGCGGGCTCCCATATCTGCCCCTCCTCGTCCAGTCCGGCCTCGGCGCAGTTGCCCTCGTAGCCGATGTCCGTCGTGCCGCCCGTCGGGAAGGTGACGCGGGTCATGGCGCCGGCCACGGCGCAGGAAGGGTCGGGATTCTTCGCATTGGTAAGCATCTGCTCGTACCGGCAGACATTGGGGGTCGCGTCGTTCCGGGGGTCGAACCCGTATCTTCCGTTCCAGTATCCCCAGTGGTCCGTCCCCTGGGTGTCGTTTTTGGGAAAGGTGAATTGGGTTAAGTTATACTGGAAGGCGTGGGTTCCTCCTTTGGTCGTGGTGACGGAGGAGAGGAACATCTTCGGTGTCCCGGAAGAGGGGTACAGGGGGGTAAGCGAAGCCTGTTCCACGACCGTGCCGTCGTCGTCCAGGAGTTCGACGCTGTCCAGCCGCAGCGCGTCCTGGGACAGGTACATCCCGTTGGGGCAGAAAGTGACTGTATGAAAAGAGTCGTAGTATGTTGACGAATCCTCGTTCTGGGTTTTTACTTGGTAGCGGAAGCGGATGCGCTGTACGCCATCTACGGTAACGGACGTCAGGACGGGGAAGAAGGTCCGGGTGTAATGTCGGTATGCCTGGGATGCACAGTTGTTCCCGCCCCCGTCATACTTGGGGGAGTAGGTGGGCTGGCTGAGCAGGGAGGACTGCATCTGTTGCAAGTAGGAGAAGGTCACGCTCCGTCCGTTGGGCGCATCGATGCGCGTGAGCCGGAAGGCGACGATGGACCAGGACTGGTTGCGCGGCGCTTCGGTGTTGACGGACAGGGCGTATTCGATATTGCTGACATAACCGCCGAAGGTGTATCTCGTCCCGTCCCCGGTGGTGAGGACGAAGGTGGGATTGACCACCTCGTTGCTCCAACGGAGCCCGCCTGGGTGGATGAACTCCACCTTGAGTTCCCCGTGCGGCAGGTCGGAATTGAACACGCGCACCGTGCCGTCGGGCATGAACATGAAGTCTCCGCTATGTCCCAGGAACTGGAAATGGTAGATATCCGGAGTCATGTCGTAGCCGTTCGGGTCCGAGATGTAGATGGAAGTGCCGATTCGATAGAAGTCGGAGTGCAGGGGAATATGGGAGTAGGGATTGATGCGGGTCATTGACGTGGGAATGGGAGTTCCGGCGGATCCGGAGTTGCAGTTCGTCCCCCAGCGGGTCGTGTCATCCACCATCCTGGAGACCCTTCGGTGGTTGGTCTTGGCCGTCCAGTAATAGCCGTAGTTGCCCCGGTCTCCCGCGCCGCGGACGCAGTCGTCGTCGGGAAGGCCCCGGACCTCCCTGGAAATGACGCCGCCCAGGTCCAGCGACCAGCCGTATCCCACCGTGCCGGAATGCTGGGCGGGCTTGAAACCGTCGAAGTTGTAGTCCAGGGTAACCGGGAGGGTGAAGTCCGGGTCCTTGTACGTAAAGACCGGAACGGAAAAGGACATTGCCCCGGAATACAGGGAAGGGACCAGTCCGCCGCTACGCACCATCTCGGAAGCCTCTGCCGACGGTGCGATGGAAGTGTAGGGGTTGAAAGGGTCGGAACTTTGCGCCCTGATCAGAAGACTGCTGGCAAAAAATGCAGGCAGCAGGAGCAGGAGGAAGCTGAAGCGAGTCGAAGTCTGGCGTGACATAATGCGGTGAATATTGGTTCACGCAAGTTATGAAAAGTATTGTAAAATTGCAAGAAACGGTCTTGCAGATTAGATAAATTATCAATAACTTGCCAAATAATGAAAATTCCATTCATATTAATACAAGTTTTATAATGAAAGGATTTACGTATTACACGCCGACCGAGGTGGTTTTCGGTCGGAATGCGGAGGAGCAGGTGGCCCCCCTGCTGAAGAAATATGGCGGCACCAGGGTGCTGGTCGTTTTCGGCGGTGGCAGTGTGCGCCGGTCGGGCCTGCTGGACAGGGTTTGCGGCCAGCTGGCGCAGGAAGGAATTGATTATCTGCCGTTTGGCGGTGTGGTCCCCAATCCGCGCCTGGGTATGGCGCGGGAGGGTATCGACCTTTGCCGGAAAGAAGGAATCGATTTCCTGCTGGCCGTGGGCGGCGGCAGCGTGATCGATATGTGCAAGGCCATTGCGTACGGGGTTCCCTATGCGGGCGATGTGTGGGATTTCTTCCTGGGCCGCGCGAAACCGCAGGCGGCCCTGCCGGTGGGCTGCGTGCTCACCTTCCCGGCCTCTGGCAGCGAGATGAGCGACTCCTGTGTGATTACCAACGAAGCGGACCTGGACAAGCGGGGCGTTTCCAGCCCCTTCGGCCGGGCGCGCTTCGCCACCCTGAATCCCGAACTGTCCTATACTTTGCCGCCTTACCAGACGGCGGCCGGCGTGACGGATATCATGATGCACACGATGGAACGGTATTTTTCCCGCGAAGACGACATGGACCTGACCGACGGCATCGCGGAGGCCCTGCTGCGGTCCATGAAGGAAAATGTGTTCAAGGTGCTGGCGGATCCGCAGGATTATCGCGCCCGTGCGCAAATCATGTGGGGCGGAAGCCTGTCCCATAACGGACTGACGGAGTGCGGCCTGGTGCGGGACTGGTCGTGTCATAAGCTGGAACACGAACTGAGCGGGGTGTTCGATGTGACGCACGGAGCCGGCCTGGCTGCCATCTGGCCCGCCTGGGCGCGGTACGTGTATGCGAAGCACATCGGCCGTTTCGCACAGTTTGCCGTGAATGTGATGGGCGTGCAGCCGGATGCATCGGACCCTGCGGTGACCGCCGTGGAAGGGATCCGCGCGTTCGAGCGCTTCCTGCGCGAAATCGGCATGCCCGTGAATTTGCACGAGTTGCTGGGCCGCGAGGTGACGGAGGCTGAGATAGATGACCTGGCCGGCCGCTGCAGCCGGGGTGGAACCTTTACCATCGGCACACTGGAACCGCTTGCCCGTGCGGACATGGCGGCCATTTACCGCCTGGCCCGATAAACCAGAAACCGGGGTGCTCTTTTACAGCGGATAGATGCCGGCGCCGATGAAGTTGATGAGGGCTTCCGGGGCGATTTTCATCTGGAGACCGCGTACGCCGGCGCTGATGTAGATGGCATCATACAGCAGGGCCGATTCGTAGATGAAGGTGGGGAGGGGCTTTTTCATGCCGATGGGGGAACAGCCGCCGCGGATATAACCCGTTTCGGGCAGGAGTTCCTTCATGTGGAGCATCGCGCAGGACTTGTTCCCGGAGATCCTGGCCGCTACCTTCAGATCTACCTCCATGTCTCCCGGCATGATGCAGACGAAGAGGCCGTTCCGGTCTCCCCGGAGGACCAGTGTCTTGAATACCCGTTCGATGGGCTCGCCCAGCTGCTCCGCCACATGGTCTGCCGCCAGGTTCGATTCATCCACCTCGTACGGCACCAGCTCAAAAGGAATCCCCGCCGCCTCGACAAGCCGGGCGGCGTTGGTTTTGGGGATATGGGGGGTGACGGACAAGGGGGCTTTCCCTAGTAATTCAGCGTCCTGACCAGCTTCCCGGCGGTGTCGTAGAAGCGGAGGGTGATCTTTTTGCCCTCGATGGTCACATCCATCCGTTCGTTGTTGCTGTTGACGACGATCGGGAACGTATTGTTGCCTTCGCCTTTTTCAGAGACCACGTATTTGTGCAGGTGGCCGCTGAGCATGAGGGTGATGCCGGCGTCGTTGAGCACGGGCAGGAAGTCTTCGTACAGGCGGCGCTGGGTGTACCAGATGTCCTCATACCAGCTCATGGGGATGTGGATGAGGCAGATCTTTACCGGAGCAGCCTGGAAGGCCGGGTCTTTCACGGCGGTCTTGAGCCATGCCAGTTCGGCGGCCCGGTACTGGTCGAAGGCGGCCGTGCCGTTGTATTCCACATCGGAATCGGGCTTGTCTTCTCCGCCGTCCAGCACCACAAAGGCGGCCGGACCCTGACGGAAGGTGAAATACCAGCCCCCGTTGTGCATGGGGAAGGCTTCGGGGAAGCGGTCGAATTCCTCGCCGCGGCTCTCGTGGTTGCCCCGGACGTAAATGGCCGCCGTGTGGTTCAGCAGCTCCTGAACGGGCTGGAACACGTGCTTGAAGGTGGTGTCGATATGAATGTTATGCGAGACCATGTCTCCGTTCATCACCAGGAAATCCATGTCGGTGCCCTTTTTCCCGGCGAGCAGCTGCTTGTACACCGCATCCCGGGCGTGGATATCATTCACCACCGTGAACTTGCAGGTGGGGGCCGATGCATCCAGGGTCTTTACGGTCGTGGGGGTGTAAGAGCAGGCGGGCTGACCGAAAACGACGCTGTAGGAATTGGTCCCGTCAATCAGCTCGCGTCCGCAGACCTTGTAGCGGTAGCGCGTGCCGGGCTTCAAGCCGGTCACGGTCACGCTGTGGCTGGTCCGGGTTACCGTGCGTCCGCCGAGGGTCTCATAGAAACGCGGGCGCTCCATTTTGTAGAAATTGGTACCGTCGTCCGGTGCCACCTCCACCCAGGCCTGGGTGGGTACTTCCGTAACCCAGTTTACGGTAAAGGAGGTCTCGTCGACGACGGGGACCCAGGGCCCGTATTTGACCTTGTGTTTCGCGGCCTGAAGGGCCAGGGTGCAGACAAAGAGGCAGAGCGCTGCCGTAAGGAACCGTTTCATATCGTTATTTTTTTCTCGTTGATCGTGCGGGCTTTCTCGTTGATTGTGCGGGTTTGGCCGTTCTCGGCTTTTCCGTTTTCGGGAGAGGCTCTTCAAGGAGCTCGTAATCAATGATCCGCTGCTCCAGGTTGGCGTTTTTAACGCGAATGCGGACGGCATCGCCCAGATGGAAAACGTGGCCGGTGCGTTTGCCGCGAATCAGGTAGTTGTCCTCGTCGAATTCGTAGAAATCGGATTTGATTTCGCGCAGCGCCACCATGCCTTCCACTTTGCTGGGTTCGATTTCTACATACATGCCCCAGTCGGTGAGACCGGAGATATGGCCGTCGAACTCGCCGCCCACCTTGTCCATCATGTATTCCACCAGCTTGTACTTGATGCTGTCCCGCTCGGCGTTGGCCGCAATGACCTCCCGCTCGGAAGCATGCTGGCATTCCAGTTCGTAGTAGTCTTTTTTGGCCGATTCGCCTCCCTTGAGGTAGGCGGCCAGCAGGCGGTGGACCATCAGGTCAGGATACCGGCGGATCGGGGAGGTGAAGTGGGTGTAGAAGGGGAAGGCGAGGCCGTAGTGGCCGATGTTGTCCGTGCTGTAGCAGGCCTTGGCCATGGCGCGCAGGGCAATCATTTGGAAGGCATCTGCCTCCGGGGTCCCCTTGGCGGCGTCCAGCAGGCTGTTCAGCGATTTGGCTACGCCCCGGCCGCTCTCGGCCTTTTCCATCTTGTATCCGAAATGCCCCGCAAAACTGCGCAGGGAGTCGATTTTCATTTCGTTCGGCTCGTCGTGGATACGATAGACGAAGGTCTTGGGATTCTTTTCGGCCTTGCCGTTCATCTTGCCGCCGGTGGCCACGAACTCGGCTACGGTGCGGTTGGCCAGCAGCATGAATTCCTCGATGAGCCAGTTGGCTTCTTTCGTAATCTTCTCGTAGATGCGGATCGGTTTGCCGTTCTCGTCCACTTCCACCTTCATTTCCGGCCGCTCGAAACTGATGGCACCGGCGGCAAAACGCTTGCGGCGGAAAATCAGGGCCAGCCGGTTCAGTTCCACCAGGGCTTCCACTTGTTCTTTGGGAAGGTTGGCGGCAGGACGGCCTTCCAACACCTCCTGGGCCTCTTCATAGGCATATCGCCAGTCGGAACGAATGACGGTGCGCCCCATCCATTGGTTGATGACCTGCCCCTGCGGGGTGATTTCAAAAATGGCGCTGAAGGTCAGTTTCTCCTCGTTGGGGCGCAGGGAGCAAAGCTTGTTGGAGAGCTTTTCCGGCAGCATCGGGACGGTCCGGTCCACCAGATAGACCGATGTGCCGCGTTCGCGGGCCTCCTTGTCCACAACCGAACCCGGGCGCACGTACCACGAAACATCGGCGATGTGCACGCCCACCTCGGCATTCCCGTTCGGAAGTTTCTGATAGGAGAGGGCGTCGTCAAAGTCTTTCGCGTCGGCGGGGTCGATGGTGAAGGTAAGGGTGTCCCGAAGGTCGCGGCGGTTCTTGATATCGGCGGCTGTAATGGCCTCCGGAATGGAATCGGCGGCGTTTTCCACCTCTTTTTCGAACCGATATGGGAGGCCGTACTCGGCCAGGATGGCGTGCATCTCGGTGTTGTTGTCGCCGGGGGCGCCGAGCACATCGGTCAGATAGCCGTGCGGGGTAGGTTCCTCGCGCGGCCAGCTGTCCACCACCACGGCTACCTTCATGCCGCTCACGGCTTTCAGGTCGCCATCGGCATCGTGGACACCATTCACGGTATAGGAACCATCCTCGTGGCGCGTCAGGGCGCCGGCGAAGTTGCGGCGGGCCGAGGTCTGGAGGGTGGAACGGCGGCGCACCAGCGGGAGGCCTTCTTCATTGACGATATCGACCGAAATGTCGTACGGCATGTTGCGGCTCTGCATGAGCACCCAGGCCTGCGGGCCCACGATGTGCAGCACGCCTACAAAGGGCTTTCCGCTGCGCTGGACAATCTCTTTTACCGTTCCTTCCCGCATGGGGCGCGGTCCGGAGGCGACCTTGGTTACGGCTACGCGGACGGTGTCGCCATTCAGCGCACCCTGCGTTTTACCGGCCTTGACATGGATATCTCCTTCCAATCCTTCTACGATGACATAGAGGGCGCCTTCACGCGTCATCTGCACCTTTCCTTCGTATTCCGGAATGGATTTTTTCTGTTTTTTGTCTTTTTTGAAATTTTCGTTTACCCGATCACTGCTTTTACGTCTTTTTGCGTACATAATAATGAGATTAAATGATTATCTTTGCACCCGCAAAGGTACGAAAATAAAATAACAAAAGAGATATGAACAGAAAAGTACTCCTGATGATTCTGGACGGCTGGGGTGAAGGCCGCCACGATTATTCCAATGCCATTTGGACCCAGGGAACGCCCGTGATCGATTCCCTGCGCGCAAAATATCCGCACAGCTCGCTGCAGGCCTGCGGCGAATATGTTGGTCTGCCGGACGGGCAGATGGGCAACTCCGAGGTGGGTCACATGAACCTCGGTGCTGGCCGCGTGGTCTATCAGGACCTGGTCAAGATCAACATGGCCTGCCGGGGCCACAAACTGCTGGACAATCCGGAAATCAAGGCGGTCTATGAGTATGTGAAGACCTCCGGAAAGAAGCTCCACCTGATGGGCCTTACGTCCCATGGCGGTGTCCACAGCTCCCTGGAGCATGTGTACGAATTCCTGTCCGTAGCGGCGCAGGAAGGTCTGGACAAGGTTTATGTCCACGCGTTCATGGACGGTCGCGATACCGATCCGCGCAGCGGCCGCGGCTTCCTGGAGGAGTTGGAAGGCAAGATGGCCGAAACCACCGGTAAGATTGCCACGGTGTGCGGCCGTTTCTATGCGATGGACCGCGACAAACGCTGGAACCGCGTCAAAGAGGCCTACGACATGCTGGTGAGCGGCGTGGGTGCCAAATATACGTCCGCCATCGATGCCATCCAGGCTTCGTACGATGCCGACGTGACCGATGAATTCGTAAAACCCTGCGTCATTACCGATGCCGCCGGCGAGCCCCTTGCCAAGATTGAAGAAGGCGATGCCGTCATCTTCTACAATTTCCGCAACGACCGTGCCCGCGAAATCACCGCCGCCCTTACCCAGCAGGATATGCCCGAGGAAGGGATGCACACGATTCCGCTGTACTACTGCTGCCTGACCCCGTATGACGCTTCCTTCAAAGGCGTCCACATCCTGTTCGACAAGGAACTGGTGGACCAGACCCTGGGCGAGACCGTCGCGGCCGCCGGAAAACGCCAGCTGCGCATTGCCGAGACCGAGAAATACGCCCACGTGACCTTCTTCTTCAACGGCGGCCGCGAGGCCCGGTTCCAGAACGAGGATCGCATTCTGGTGAACTCCCCGAAGGTGCCCACCTACGACCTGCTGCCGCAGATGAGTGCCCCCGAGGTAGCCGAGAAACTCATCGATGTCATCCGCACCGGCAAGGAGGACATGATCATCCTGAACTTCGCCAATGGCGATATGGTCGGCCATACCGGTGTCTATACCGCCGTGACCAAGACGGTGGAGACCATCGACAAACTGGTGGGCCGCGTCGTGGAGGAAGCCATCGCCCAGGATTATGTGGTCCTGCTGACGGCCGATCACGGCAATGCCGATTTTGAGGTGAATGCCGATGGTACGCCGAACACGGCACATTCTTTGAATACCGTTCAGTTCGTGGTGATCAATGCCGGTGATGCGGTGAAAGAAGTGAAGAACGGTGCCCTGTGCAACGTGGCGCCGACCATCCTGAAGCTGATGGGCATCCCGCAGCCCCCGAAGATGACCGCGGAGCCGCTGATTTAATTGTTTATGAAAAGAACCGTCTTGTTTTGGGCTGCCGCCCTGCTGATGGGCTGCGTGGCCGTCCTGCCGGCCGGGGCGCAGTCGAAAGGCTTCAAACTGGGCCAGTGGGTGGAAATCCACAACGCGTTGCTGAGGGAACTCAACCGGAACTACGTGGATACCCTTCCGCTGGACCGGATGCATCGCAAGGGGATTGAAGCGATGCTGGAGGAACTGGATCCTTATACGGAATACGTTCCGGAAGAGGACCAGGAGGACTTCCAGTTGATGATCGGGAAGACCTATGGCGGCATCGGCGCCATCATCTTCAAGCCCGAAAAAGACGGGAATGTCATCATCAACGAACCCTACAAGGATTCGCCGGCCTATAAAAACGGACTGGTGTGCGGGGACGAAATCCTGGCCATTGACGGGGTCAGCACCCACGGACTTGAAACCAAGGAGTGCAGCGACCGGATGAAGGGAAAGCCCGGCACCGTGGTGATGTTCCTGGTGAAAAAACTGCGCTCCGGGGATACCCTGGAGGTGGCGGTGACCCGCGAACGCATCCATCTGCCCGATGTGGAATATGCCGGCATCCTGGAGGACGGGAAGACGGGTTACATCTACCAGAGCGGCTTTACGGAGGGCGTTTCCGATGCGGTGAAAGCAGCGGTGAAGTCCCTGCGGGCCCAGGGCATGGAGCGCCTGGTGCTGGACCTGCGCAACAACGGGGGCGGCATCATGCAGGAAGCCGTGAAGATCGTCGGCTTCTTCGTCCCCAAAGGTTCCCTGGTGGTGAGCGCACGTGGCCGCGATTCCCTGCAGACCCGTGAGTATCGGACCTCGTCCGACCCCATCGAACCCGACCTCCCCATCGTCGTGATGGTGAATGCCGGTTCGGCATCGGCCTCCGAGATCGTGTCGGGTGCCCTGCAGGATTTGGACCGGGCAACGGTGATTGGCACGCGTACCTTCGGGAAAGGATTGGTACAGAGCATGGTAGCCTTACCGTACAACGGCCAGATGAAGGTGACCACGGCCAAGTACTACACCCCGAGCGGCCGCTGTGTGCAGAATGCCCCTGATTCCTTGACCCACGAATTTAAGACGGCTCACGGCCGTACGGTGCGCGATGGTGGCGGCATCACCCCGGATTACATCATCAAAGGCCACAATTACAGCCGGCTGACCTATTCGCTGGTGGTGAACGGCATTGTGGAACAATACACCCTGCAGTATGTGCGGAATCATCCCACCATCCCGGCCGTGGACGATTTCCACTTCACGGACTACGATGACTTTGTGACCTTCGCCATGGACAAGGAGTTCGACTACCGCTCATCGGCCCGGACCTATTTTGACCAGATGAAGAAAACGCTGGAGGAGGATGGCCTGGCGGAGAGCATGTCTCCCCAGCTGGAGGCCATGCAGAAAGCCCTGGAAATGGATAAGGAGACCTTCCTGCGCCTGAAGAAGGACGAGATTATCCCGTTCATCGAGGAAGAAATCGCCGTACGCTACTACTGGCAGGAAGCGGGAATCCGGGTGCGTCTGCGCTACGACGACCAGCTCCGCGAGGCCCTCACCAAGGCCCCGATTCAGTTCTAAAAGAAAATTGTTCGGATTTTGAAAGAATTGCGTATATTTGTAAGAGATATACGCTAACCCTTTAAATCCAATTTCTTATGAAGAAGTTTCTGCAAGAGTTCAAGGAGTTTGCCATGAAAGGCAACGTGATGGACATGGCTGTGGGTGTCATCATCGGTGGTGCCTTTGGCAAAATTGTCTCCTCGCTGGTCAACGACCTTTTGATGCCGCTCGTGGGCGCACTCATCGGTAATGTGGACTTCACGACGCTTTCCGCCACCCTGCGCCAGGCCGTTATGGATGGCGAGACGGTGGTGAAACCGGCGGTTGTCCTCCATTACGGTAACTTCATCCAGGTTACGGTAGATTTCCTGATTGTGGCCTTCTGCATCTTTGCCGTCATCAAGGGCATCAATGCCATGAAGAAGAAAGAAGAACCGGCTCCTGCAGAGCCCGAGGCTCCCGCACCGAAACCGGATGATGTGGTTCTTCTGGAAGAAATCCGCGATCTGCTCAAGAAACAGAAATAAATGAAGAGGCTGTTTTTCGCGGCCGTGATTTCGCTGCTGTGCCTGGGCATGGCGGCGAAATCCGGTTATAAGCCCCGGGTAGAGGGCCTGTCTGCAGAAGGGCAGGCGATGCCGCGGTTCAGCTGGCGCATCGTTTCCACGGCTCCGGATGTGGTACAGGAAAGCTATCGGATTATCGTCTCCTCTTCCCGCCGGAATCTGCGGAAGGGCGTGGGCGATATCTGGGACTCCGGTGTGGTAGAAAGCCCGGAAAGCCGGTTTATTCCCTATGTGGGGCAACCCTTGAAGAGCAGGACCAAAGCCGTGTGGAAGGTGATATCCTATACCAACAAGGGGGTTGCGAAAAGCAGATCGGCTTGTCTGGAGGTAGCACTGAACGATGCTGCCGACTGGCAGGCCCGATGGATCGGGCTGACCCATCCGGGGGACAGCCTGAACGGTAAATCCCGGTTCCCGGCCCGGTATCTCCGGAAAGAATTCCGGCTGGGCCGCAGGGTGCGATCGGCCCGTCTGTATATCTGCGGCCTGGGCCTGTACGAGGCCTGGCTGAACGGGCGCGAGGTGGCGCCGGACCAGGTACTTTCTCCCACCCTGGCAGATTACAACAAGCACGTCTATTACAATAGTTTTGACGTTACCCCGCTGCTGCGCCGCGGTGAAAACGCCCTGGCCGTGGCCGTGGGAAGCGGCCGCTACGTTTCCCTGCGCAATCCCGGCAAACCCTTCAACATCCCGAATATCCGGCACTATGGTTCCCCCGTGCTGCGCTGCCAGCTGGAGGTGACGTATCGGAACGGGCGTACGGAGGTGTTTGTATCGGACACCAGTTGGCAGGCGACCTGTGACGGCCCCATCCTTGCGAACAATGAGTTTGACGGCGAGATATACGATGCCAACCGTGAACTGGGCGCCTGGACCCGGGCGGGATATGATGGCCAGTGGGCTGCGGCCGAGGAACTTCCCGCGCCCAAAGGGGTGCTCGCCGCCCAGCCCAATCCCAATATCGCCATCCAGGATATCGTCCGTCCGGTTTCCGTAACGGAAAAGGACGGGGGACGGTATATCATCGACATGGGACAGAATATGGTGGGATGGGCGGAAATCTCGGCCACCGGCCTGCGGAACGTCCCCGTGATGATGCGTTTTGCCGAGACCCTTACCGGGGACGGAGAACTCTATACCGCCAATTTGCGCAGCGCCGAGGTGCGCGACCTGTACATCCCTGCCCGGGACGGCCGTTTTACCTGGGAGCCGACCTTTGTCTATCACGGCTTCCGCTATGTGGAAGTTGTGGGGACGCAGGATGTCCCGCAACTGGTGGGCAAGGTTTTCTACGACAGGATGGCCACGACCGGCCATTTCTCCTGCTCCAACGAGGTGATGAACCAGGTTTATCGGAACGCCTTCTGGGGCATCCGCGGCAATTATCGGGGCATGCCTACCGATTGCCCGCAGCGCGATGAGCGCATGGGCTGGCTGGGCGACCGCACCACCGGCTGCTATGGCGAATCGTATCTGTTTGATAACCGCCGGCTCTATGCCAAATGGCTGCAGGATATTGCCGATTCGCAGGAACCTTCCGGCAGCCTGCCCAATGTGGTTCCGCGTTTCTACGACATCCTGGGCGACAATATGACCTGGCCGGCGGTCTTCCTGACGGCGGCCGATATGCTTTATACCCACTTTGGCGATGCGCAGCCCATTCGCGACCACTATCCGCAGATGAAACGTTGGCTGGCGCACATGAAGGAGCACTATGACCGCGACGGCATCCTTGAAAAAGACATCTTTGGCGATTGGTGCATGCCGCCGGAATCCTTGGAACTGATTCATTCCAAGGATCCTTCCCGCATCACGTCCGGCCCCTTGATGGCGACCGCCTTCTATAGTTGGATGTGCCGGCTGATGGCCCGCTTTGCGGGGATTGTCGGCCAGGAGGAGGATATCCCGTTCTATGAAAACGAGGTGCGTTTGACGAATGCCGCCTTCAATCGGGAATACTGGCACGAGGAGGAAGGCTATTACGGCAATAACACCGTGACAGCCAACCTGTTGGCCTTGTGGCACGGGATTGCTCCGGAAGCGGTTCGCGACCGGGTGTTCGCCCACATCGTGGAGAAGACGGAGAAGGAGTGGGATGGCCACGTGAGTTGCGGGGTCATCGGCATCCAGCAGCTGATGCGGGTGCTCACCGAGTACGGCCGGCCCGATTTGGCGTTGAAGATTGCTTCCTCCGACACCTATCCTTCCTGGGGCTATATGGCCCGGAACGGGGCTACCACCATTTGGGAACTTTGGAACGGCAATACGGCCGATCCGTCCATGAATTCCGGCAACCATGTGATGATCCTGGGCGACCTGCTGACCTGGGAATACGCGTATCTGGCGGGAATCCGGGCAGCGGCTCCCGGTTTCCGGAGGATCGAACTGCGGCCCTTGCCTATTCCGGGACTGGATTGGGTAAAGTGCTCGTTTGAAAGCGGTTACGGAACCATTGAAAGCAATTGGAAGAAAGAGGGCGGCCAGTTTATCTGGGAGATTACCCTTCCGGCCAATACCACGGCAACGGTCTATCTGCCCGGCCAGGACCGGCCGCTGGAAAAGGGCTCGGGAACGCATCGTTTTATTGTAGATTGACAGGATGGAAGGAACAGCAACAGTGGTAAAGAATGCCGGAAGCCATTACCTGCTTTCGGCCCTGCCCGTCTGGGCGCCCTTCCCGGCCGTCCTGAAAGGGAAGATCCGTCTGAAAGGAGGGTCTTCTACCAACCCGGTGGCGGTGGGCGACCTGGTTCGCTGGTCCAGCGAGGGAGATCCTTCGCTGCAGGCCCCGGCGGTGATTTCGGAGGTGTTGGACCGGAAGAACTACGTGGTCCGGAAATCCACGAACCTGTCGCGAACCTCGCATGTGATTGCCGCCAACATCGATCGGGCCTATCTGATTGTCACCTTGTACTTTCCGCAGATCAAACTGGCCTTTTTGGACCGCCTTTTGGTCACGTGCGAGGTGTACGGCATCCCGGCAACGGTGGTCTTGAACAAGGTAGATCTGTACCGGGACGAGTGTGCCGATGAAATAGCCGATTTCCGGCGGATTTACGAGGGAGCGGGCTATCCGGTCATCGAAACCTCGGCCGTGACGGGGGAGGGTGTGGAGACGCTGCGGGCCGATATGGCCGGCAAAGTCATCCTCTTTTCCGGAGAGTCCGGCGTGGGAAAATCTTCCCTGGTCAAAGCTCTGGACCCCTCGCTGGACCCCAAGGTGGGCCGCATTTCGGATGTCCATCTCCAGGGAAAGCACACCACCTCCCTGTATGAAATGTATCCGCTTTCGGGCGGAGGCTATGTGATTGATACGCCGGGGCTTCGAGGCTTCGGACTGGTGCATCTGGAAAAAGAGGAGATTCCGCTGTATTTCCCGGAGATGCTGCGTGCCTCGCGCGAGTGCCGCTTCACCCCTTGCACCCATACCCATGAACCCGGCTGTGCCGTCAAGGCGGCGGTCGAGGCGGGAACCATCAGCGCGGAGCGCTACAATTCCTACCTGGGCATGCTGGAAGAAGACAAGAAATTCCGATGAAACCGCTCGACCGGGAAATTCTGCGCCTGGCCCTGCCCAGCATCCTGGCCAATATTACCGTTCCCCTGGTGGGGATGGTGGATCTGGCCGTGGCGGGGCATCTGGGCTCCCTGGGCGAGGCGGCGACCCTGATTGGCGGGGTCTCGGTGGGAACCATGCTGTTCGACCTGCTGTACTGGAATTTCGGATTCCTGCGTGTGGGGACGGGTGGTCTTACGGCCCAGGCCTTTGGGCGGGAAGACTGGCAAGGAACGCGGGTAATCCTGTTTCGCGGGGTGGTCCTGGCCCTGCTGATTGCCGCATTGATTCTGGTGCTCCAATGGCCCTTTGTTCACCTGGCCCTGTATGTCACCCACGGTTCCGATGCCGTGCGCGAACTGGCCCTGCGCTACTTCTTCATCCGCATCTGGGCTGCGCCGGCCACCCTTTCCCTGATGTCCATCAAGGGCTGGTTTATTGGGATGCAGGACACCGTCAGTTCCATGGCTACCGACCTGGTTGTCAATGTGGTAAACATTGTCGCCAGCGTTATCCTGGGCCGCTGGATCGGCTTTGCCGGCATTGCCTGGGGTACGGTCATCGCCCAGTTCACCGGCCTGGCCTTCGCGGGGGTCCTGATCGCCCGCCGAATGCCACCCGGGAAGGGCGGCATCCGGCAGGCGGTATCGGGTGCGGACTTACGGGCGTTTCTTACGATGAACGGAAACCTGTTCGTCCGGTCGCTCTGCATGGTGGCCATCTATGTGGGATTCACCATGATATCGGCCCGGTACGGCGACCTGGTCCTGGCCGTCGGCGCCATTCTCATGAAACTCCTGCTGCTTTTCTCGTTCTTTACCGATGGCTTTGCCTATGCGGCCGAAGCCCTGGTGGGGAAGTTTATCGGCCGTCGGGACATTCCGGCCGTGAAGATGACCGTCCGCCACGTCTTTGTCTGGAGCATGGGGGTTGGAATGTTTTTCGTGCTGGTTTACCTGTTCGGAAGCGATCCCGTTTTCCGGGTGTTGACATCTGACGCTCAGGTGGTTCATGCCGCCCGGCCGTTTTATTTCTGGCTTTTGCTGATGCCGCCCATCGGCTGCGCCGCCTTCACCTGGGATGGCGTCTTTGTGGGGGCGACGGCTTCCCGTTCCCTGCGCAATTCCTTGGTCTGGGCCCTCCTCGCCTTCTTCGGGCTGTGGTTCTTTGGCTATGCGGTCCGGGGCGGTTCCCTCCTGCCGGAAGAGGCCCTGCATTTTTTGCTGGCGGCCTATTTCGCCCATCTGCTGGTGCGGACCCTCTATCTTTCCTATCGATATTACCGATCCCGTTCCCTTATCGCGGAATAAGGGTATAGGTATTTCCCGCCTTGGCGGCAAAGGTGGTTTTCCAGAAGGCTCCGTCACGGGTGGAACGGGAACGTACACCATTCACTTTCAATGGTTTGGCAGTCAGGACCGTGCAGGTTCCGTCCACTCCGGCGCGAACCGTTGCCGTGGTCAGCGTCCCCTTGTCCCAGTCGATATCTACCGTGTAGGCTCCCCGGCCGCGCAGGCCTTTGACGGAGCCGCAGGGCCAGGCCGCCGGCAGGGCAGGGAGGAGGTGCAGGGCTCCCGTCTGGCTTTGGAGCAGCATCTCGCTCACCCCCGCAATGCTTCCGAAATTCCCGTCAATCTGGAAGGGCGGATGCGTATCGAACAAGTTGGGCAGGGTGGATTTATGCAGGAGCTCGCGGTACATCTTGTAGGCATGGTCCCCATCCAGCAGGCGGGCCCAGAAGCAGATCTTCCAGGCTTTGCTCCAGCCGGTACCGCCATCGCCGCGCAGTTCCAGGGTCTTGCGGGCTGCCGCCGCCAGTTCAGGGGTGGTGACGGGCGACAGCTGCCGTCCGGGATAGAGCCCGTACAGGTGCGATACGTGGCGGTGATGCGGTTCGGTATCCATCCAGTCTTTGTACCACTCCATCAGGTTGCCGCGGGCGCCGATCTGCAAGGGATGCAGGTGGTCGCGGTAGTGCTGCCACCGTTTGCGCAGGTCGCGATCGGTGTCCAGCACCTGGCTGGCTTCGATGAGGTTGTTGAACACGTCCCAGCAAATCTCCAGGTCCATGGCGGTGCCGATGGTCACGGCGCCGCGCCGCCCGTTGTCGTCCAAGAAGGCGTTTTCCGGCGAGGTGGACGGGGCGGTAATGTACTCGCCATCCTTCTCGATGAGCCAGTCCATCAGGAATTCACCGGCGCCCTTCATGAGCGGGTAGCCGGTTTCCCGCAGCCAGTCTTTGTCTTGTGTAAAGAGGTAATGGTCATAGACATGCTGGCAGACCCAGCCGCCGCCCATGGCCCAGTTGGCCCAGGAAGGGCTTCCTTTCTTGTTGCCCACGGGGTTGGTCCGGGCCCAGATGTCACTGGTATGGTGCACCGTCCAACCGCCCATGCCATAGAAATCCCGGACGGTCCCGGCTCCATTTACGGCCCAGTGGCCCACGTAATCCAGGAAAGGTTTCGTGAGTTCGCTCAGGCCCAACGGTTCGGCGGGCCAGTAATTCATCTGGACGTTGATGTTCGTGTGCAGGTCGCTGCCCCAGGCGGGCCGGCGGTCCTTGTTCCAGATACCCTGGAGGTTGCACGGGACTTCGCTATCCTCGCGGGAGGAGGAAATGAGCAGGTAGCGGCCGAACTGGAAATACTGCATCTCCAGGAATGGATCGCCCTTCTCTACATCGTATGCTGCCACGCGCTGCGGAACGCTTATCACCGCCTCTCCCGCGGCCGGGCCCGAAGGCACCTCGTCGCAGGGAACTTGGGGATCAGACCCCAGGACCAGCGAAACGCGGTTGAAAAGGGCACTGAAATCGGCGGTGTGGGCCGCAAGGAGTTCATCGTAAGATTTCTGCCGTGCGGCATCCAGGAACGATGCAGCCAGCGCCGCCTCATCGCGCCCCTGCGCATCCGGCCGATGGTCGAACCCGTTGAAACTCGTGGCCGCGCTTACCAGCACCACCGCCTCGGTAGCGCCACTGACATGGATGCCCGGCATGGTGTACAGCTGGCCATCGCACCGCACGCATTGGACGCGGAACTGATAGCGCATGCCTTTTTCTTCCGCCGTTCCTTTTACCCGTCCGCTCACCACGAAAGAAGCGTCTCCCAGGCTCTCGACCTTACAACCGTTCCACGGGGTACTGCCGTCCAGTTCAAACTCCAATTTGCCTTTTTCGGAGGCCGTGAGCCGAAGGACCAGCACCCGGTCGGGATGGGATACAAAGACTTCGCGGGTATAGCGGACACCGTCCCGGGTGAAGGCGACGGTAGCTACGGCACGCGAGAGGTCCAGGGTCCGCGAATAATCGCTTATCCGGGCGGGCGCGGTGCCGGCCTTTTCCGTGCGTTTGCCGTTATAGGCGGCGTATTGGGATTGGTTCTCCTCTGCGCCGAAGGTCTGCCGCAGGTGCAGCGAGCCCAGGGGAAGGAAGGCCTCCGCATCCCGTCCCTGCAGGCCCTTGGCCAGTTCGTGCCCCAGGGCCCAGTCTTCGGCCAGCAAGGCCTTGCGGACATCGGCCAGCAGGGACCGCCCGTCGATGGGATCGGTATCGGCCCCGGTGCCGCTCCACAGGGTGGCTTCGTTCAGACGGATGAGCTCGTCGCCGATCCGTCCGTAAACCATCGCTCCCAGATGACCGTTCCCCAGGGGAAGGGCCTCTTCGAAAACGTTGGCCGGCTGGTCGAAAAACAAAACCATCGGGTTTTGGGCAAAGGCGGCCAGGCTGGCGAGGAGTGCTCCGGCGCAGAGGAGTATCTTTTTCATATCGTCAATGTATGTGTTCCGGCCGTAAGGAAGGCCGTTTTTCCGTTAGAGAGGGGGACTTCTGCGGTGGTACCGGAGGGAACGGTAAGCATCATCCGGATGCGTTTGCCGCGCCGTTCCAGCGCGACGGATATCGGCCCGAAACCCGTATCAACCGTGCAGGAAACCTGCTTCAGCGAACCCATTTGCGGGGCTACGCGGAAACGCCGCCAGCCGGGAGCCGTCGGTTCGAGTCCCGCGACCTTGCCGCCCAGTACGATGATGCCGGCTCCGGTCCAGGCATGGTTGCTGCTGCCGTCGAAGTTCCAGTGCTCCCACAGGGTGCTGCAGGAGTCTTTCATCACGGTGGGGTAGAGTTTATGCATGCGCTGCAGGGCCATATCGGCCTCGCCCATGAGGAAGAGGGCTTCCAGGACGTATTTCTGCATATAGACGGTGGCGTGGTATTCCCGCGCGAAAATTGCTTTCAGGGCCGGGTATTTGTCCGCTCCGGCAATGCCGCTCACCACGGCCAGGGCCTGGACGCGGTCGTCATACGGTCCCTCGTGTCCGGGCGTCCGGTAACCGGTTCCGTCCCAGCAGGTGGCGTTGAACCGCCGGGCGATGTTCTCCATCATGTCTTCCAGCAGGACCACGTCGGACGGCCGGTAGAGCATGTGGGCGAAGGCCAACTGTCCTTTCAGGGCCAGGTAGTACCACAGGACAGCCTGGGCATACCGATCCTGGTTTTTGCCGGCATCGGGCCAGTCCCAATCACCCTTGCGGTAAAGCGGCATGCCTTCGCTGTCCAACTGCCAGGCCTCCAGGAGATAGCGGCCCACCCGGTCATAAACCGCCGCCACGAAGGTGGAATCGCCGCTGTACCAATAATATTGATGGAAACCGTACCAGCCCACGGAGGCCAGCATCTGCATGGGAAGTTCCGATACGTAATTGCCGGCAGGGACGGGAGCGTGGAGGGAGCCATCGGGCTTCTGCCAGTTGACCAGCTCGTAAATACCCTTGCGGGCCAGGGCCCAAGAGGAGGGGCTCAGGGCGTAAAAAGCCATTCCCAGCTCGTTCACCTCATCGCCCCACCATTGGGCGCGTTCGCGGTCGGGGCAGTCGTAATACGTATCCCGCATGCACACCATCAGGGTTCGGGCTGATTTCTGCCAATACGCATTCAGGAAGGGATCGTCACAGGAAAAGGAACCGGTAAATTCCGTGTCGTACGAGGTCTCCCGGTAACCCACTTCCAGCACTTCTACGCCTTCGGGAATCTGATAGAACATCTTTTCCCCATTCATCCAGCAGAAATGCTCGTATTCCTGTACGCCCTCGCGGGTAACGTATTCCGCGCGGACGCACTGCTCTTTTCCCACGGTCAGGTGGTCGGTATGGATGCCGATGACCTTTCCCGCCGGCGCTTTTACCTTGAGGAAAGGAGAGAAATGCCCGTTGTAGGGGAGGGTGCAGACCAGGGTCCCGTCCACCATCTCGGTCTGTTCATAGGGACGGCGTCCGTACGTTTTCCACAGGGGAATGGGACGTTCTACCAGGGCGCCCAGGGGCGGCTGTCCGGGGGCGAATCCCAGTTCCATCGCACTTCCGAGCCATTTGGGGTTCTTGCCCAGATACCAGTCAAAGGGGTAGGCGCGGGCATCGAAGCGGACATTGCTTTCGGGCAGGCGGTAATTGGGTTTGGGACCGGGAGCGGTCTGGTAGCCGTGCTGGACGCTGGCTTCCCAGGTTTTGTCCGAAAGAATCTCCACGCCATCTCCGATGGCTTCGAAGAGCAGGGCTGCCATGCCGCTGTCCAGGTGGCTGAAGCCGTTGCGGCCCAGGTGCCAGACCAGAATGGAAATCAAATTTTCGCCCGGGCGCAGCCACGGGGCGATATCCACCGTATCTACATAGCCGTCGCCGGGGGCGGGACCGCGTTTCAGACCGCCTTCATAGACAGCCAGTTCGCCGTTGATCCACAGCCAGTATTTGGTGTCGGCCGCAATGCGGGCGGGCAGGCTTTGGGGAACCTTGTCCAGGTTAACCCGCTTGCGGAAGGCAATCCATTCGTTGGAGCCGCTGTTGCTCTGTTGCTTGGAAATCCATCTGGCCCTCCAGACGGGTTCCTGCGCCAAGGCGAGGAAACCGGTACAGAGGGCCAGAATCAGGAATAGGATTCTTTTCATTACAACGGGGTATCGGTGTAACAACCGTCTTCAACCACCTCGGAATTCTCGGCTACAAAGAGCGACGGGGTGGCGGGATTGCGGAAAATGAAGGTGCGCAGCACGATTCCCTTGCAGTCCTTGAAGGAAAGGATGGCGGGAACGGGAACATCGGCGGCTACATAACCCTTCTTCTGCTGGGCGTCGATAAACGCTTTCAGCGCCGGCCCCTGGCCGTCGATCACGCCTTTGCCGAAGATGGTTACATTCTCCAGGCCTTCACCCCAGAAAATGCCTTTCTGGCCTTTGTAGGCATAGATGTTGGCAGCGCCTACGATGACGGCGCCCTCGTTCAGGCGGATGTTCACGCCGCTGCGCAGCTGAACAGATCCGGTGAGGTAACGGCCCACGTTAAACACGAGGGTTCCGCCGCCCTGTTCGGCAATCCAGTCCACCGCCTTCTGGATGGAGGTGGTGTTATCAATCAGGCCGTTGCTTTTGATCCCGAAACGGGAGGCCTTGTATTCAACCTGTGCGGCAGCCTGGAGGCTCACCAGGGCAAGGACCGCAAAAATCAGTATCTTTTTCATTTGCATTCGAAATCGGTGACGTTGTGGGTAATGATCTGCTGCTTGCCTTCCGCTGCATCTGCCTGGCTGATGACGAAGTTGGTCATCTTCAGGCCGTTAACATCATCGGCGACCACGGCGGGACGATAATCCTCACCGACCACCTTGATCTTTACGTTCTGGAAGGAAAGGCCGTCGGCGTGGCGGATGTAGAAGCCCCAGGCGGGGAGTTCCTTCCAATTGGAGAACTCGGGATAGGACCTTTCCAGTTCGGGAATGGCCGCCAGTTCTTCGGGGGAGGTGCCGCGATAGGCATAGGTCGAATCGGCCTGGCCGGGATATACGATTTCCACATTTTCGAAGCGGACATTGTCGATCCTCAGACCGGGAATACCGGTGATGATGCTCGGGCAGACGTTGCGCGGCAGATCCTCGACGGGACCTTCATAGCTGTAGCCGGCATCCGGTTTCTCGAAGGGAACCTCGGCGTACACATTCTTGATGACCACATCCTTCAGGCAGGGTGCCTCACCTTCGTGACGGCTGGCGAGACGGATGAAGAACGGATTGCCCGTATGCAGGCTCTGCAGACCGTCGATTTCCACATCCTCGATGGAGGCACCGTCCACGCTGGCCACCGTAAAGGCGCTGCGATAGGTGTCGAAGATCTTGATGTTTTTGAAACGGAAGTGCTTGAAGGTGCCCCGGGTATAGGTGCCGAACTTCACGCCGTTGGCGCTGGATCGGCCGATGCAGTTTTCCACGAGGATGTTCTCGCTCACGCCGGTGGCGCTGTGGCTCTTGAAGCAGTAGGAATCGTCGGCCGAGTCGATGTAGCAGTTCCGGATGGTTACGTTCTTGCTGTCCACGACATCGATACCGTCATTGTTCCAGTAGCATTTGGCATCGACCTTCATGCCCTCCACGAGGAGGCCGTCGCACTGGTCGTACTGCTGGGTCCAGCTGGCGGGATCCTTGAGGGTGATGTCCTTCATCACGATGTTCTTGCAGCGGAAGAAGTGAATCAGCTCGGGACGTTTGACTTCCTGGACGCGGTCGAGTCCGAGGGGATCCTCCAGCAGGCCGAGGTGGACATACTGCACCAGGTTGTTGGCTACCTGGAAACCGCGGCAGTCGAGGGTGCCTTCACCCGTCACGCCGATATTTTCCTGATCTACCGACAGCACGAAGGCGGTCCAGTGGGCGACCGGGTCACGGATAAAGTCCCAGGGGTTCAGCGAACCAAGCAGGACGGCGTCTTTCTGCAGGTGCAGGGTGACGTTGCTCTTGAGGTAGATGGAACCGCAGACAAAGGTGCCGGGCGTAAAGACAAGACGTCCGCCTCCGTTCGCGGAGATATAGTCGATGGCGGCCTGAACAGAGGCGGTGTTCAGGGTGACACCGTCTGCAACGGCGCCGAATTCGGTTGCAAGATAGTCTTTGCCACTGTCGGCGGCCGGTTTAGCGGTACAGCCGCAAAGCATCAGGGCAAGGGCTGCAAAGAGGGCAAGGCCCCGGAAGAGTTGTTTGGTCATATCGGATTAATAAAGTTTTACGGGTCCAAGCAGTCCCAGAGAGGCCATCGGCTGTTCGCGGCGGATGACATAGCGCTGGGCTACCTTATTGTCTTTCAGCGTGTACATGTAATTGACCATCAAGGTGCTGACCTTGATCTCAATCGTATTGTCGCCCGGATGCAGGAGCTTGGAAACATCCAGGATGCGGCGGCCGAACCAGCTCACACCGGCGCTCTGACCGTTCACCGTGACGTCGGCAATTTCGCAGACCTTGCCCAGGTTCAGGTACTTGGGCAGGCCGGGGCCGTCCAGGGTAACCGTGGTCTTGTAGGTCGCCGTACCGTAGAAATGTGTGTATTCCTCGATATCTTTCAGGTCCTTCAACTCCTCCATGTCCAGATAGCGGACTTCCACGCTGTCCTGCGGGTTGCGGAGTTCTACCTTCCAGCCTTTGACGCAGAGCGAATCGGCGCCGGCGACGGGGGCGGGAGCCCAGGCGCGTCCGGCAGCCTTGCGGCCAAAGCGGATGAGGACGGTCTCGGCCGGGCCCAGGGCCAGGTGATACTGTCCTTTCACCACCGGGATGTCATAGGAAAGACCGTCGGCCGGGTTGAAGATGACCGGTTTGCGGCCTGCCCAGATGGATTTCGGGAAGCTAAGGTCGGTCTCGCGGGGCTCGTGCAGGTTCGCGTTGGCAAAGAAGAAGAAATTCTCCTTGTTGTCCATCACGTACCGGTTCTGGAGGAGGAAGCGGTCGGGCTGGCCGATGGTAACGGTGTGCGGGAGGTTGTATTGCTCCATCACGTCCTTGTACCACTCCAGGAATTTGTTGTCGGCCGGCTTGTCCAGGACGATGAAGCGGCCGGTGGCTTTGAGGCGTTCCACCGAGGCGCGGACCTGCTCGTCGCGGGCCACATAGTCCATCAGGCCCAACGACTTTTCGGGAGCCTTGGCAATGCAGAACACCCGGCCGCCCTTGGCGACGAATTCCTCCAGCTTGTCCAGCGATTCCTGCATGATGGAGGAAACCTCGATCAGGAAAAGTACGCTGTATCGTTTGGGACCGTAGCAGAGTTTGCCGTCGGGGCTGACGGTGGCGTCCTTGATGATATCTTCGCTCACATAGTCGGCACCGCCACCGTTCTTGTGGATGGCTTCCCAGACCAGCGAGGTATAGGGAATGTTCAGTTTAACGGGGAAGGGTTCCTGCTGGACACCCATTTCGCTCCACATATCGTTGTTGGCGGGCAGCAGGGCGATATCGGTGTACATATCGGCATTCTGCAGCAGGCTGCTCATGCGGGCGCGATATTCGTTTAGCAGGTGGAAATACGGCCAGTACGGGTTGCGCTCGTTGTGGAAGCAGCCGTACTGCACCCAGCCCGGGAAGGCCGCTTCGGCAGGGGAGTAGTTGAACCCGTGCCAGACCGAATGGGTGATGCCGGAGAAGGCGGCCATATCGGATCCCAGTTTGATGAATTCCAGCGAGGTGCCGAAGACCTTGTAGGTATTGGTCATCTCTTCGGCGCTCACCAGCCGTTTGCCCGTCAGGTGGGCCGCCGACGAGACGTATTTGTCAATCATCGTGTAACCGCGGCCGCGCCGATAATCCTCGTCGCCCATTTCCTCGCCCAGACGGTGTTTGAGCCAGTTGGTGGTCCAGGATTCGCCCTCGGGGATGTCCAGGTTCATGGATGATTCCAGCGGGAAGAAACCGCAGCCGTAGGCCTGTGCGCGGGATTTGATGCCTTTATCGCGGCACCATTGCGCATAGACCGAGAAGAACCGCTCCTGGAGGAGTTCAGCCTTCGTGCGTTCGAAATCGTACCGGACACGGTTTACCTCGTTGGCAAACTGCTCGCCCTTCTTGGCTCCGTAGTTGAAATCCAGCACGTTGCCCAGCCGTCCCACCTTGAACATGGTGAAAGGCAGCCAGGGCATCAGGTCGTACCCGCGGCGTTTCTTGAATTCCTCGGCCATGTCGGAGGTCCAGTTGCTGCCCTCCAGCTCCATGGAATCCACGAAGAAGGCGCGGATATGCTTGTTGAGGGGGCCGATGCGACCCTCGATGGTGTCGGTCATGTGGTTGAGGTACTTCAGCACGGCCTCTTTGTTCATGTGGTCCAGGATGCTGCCGGCCGCACCGGGTGCGCCGTTGATCACACAGGCGAAGGAATCATATTCCACCAGGGCGTAGAACTGGTGCTTGCCCTCGGGAACCTCCACGGAGAGGATGCCGTCTGCATCGAAGCGGTCGGTCACGTCAATGGCCTCGTCCAGTGAGTTGATGGGGTCCGGTGCCAGCAGGGCGCGCAGCAAATGCGGCGTGCGGCGGGGGTTGACGACCGATACACCCGGGTCCAGTTCCTTGAAAATGGCGAACTTGGAAACTTCCAGGATCTCGCCGCCCTTTACCTCGCGGGCCAGGGTCAGCAGCACCCGCGCACGTTCGTCACGGTTCAGGGACTCGGCGCCGAACGGCCAGCCGGAACCGATGATCAGGTCGCAGGTCATGCCGATTTTTTCGGCCTCGTCAAAAACGACCTGCAGCATGTCGATCCATTCATCGCTGAGCCATTTCAGCTCTTTGGTGTTCAGGGTGTCGGATCCGGAGGGGAAGGAAATCGGGTTGATTTCCACGCCGCCGATACCGGCTTCCTTGAGCAGGTGTAGCTCGCGGACCAGTTCTTCGGCCTGGACGCGGTCGCCGTTCCACCACCAGCGGACGAAGGGACGGTACCGGTTCTCGAGCGGAGCTTCTGCCAGCAACGATACCGCTGACAGCAGGCACAGGGCCAGGGTAAGGATCAATTTATTTGTCTTCATGTCGGGTAAGGTGGAGTTCATCGGAATAGGTGAGCTGGCTTCCGATAATCAGACGGACGCCTTCTTCGGGATTCAGCAGTTTAAAGGAAACGGTGTGCTTGCCTTTCGGCAGATTGTAATGGAAGTACAGTTCATTGGCCAGGTTGTTGCCCCCGCTGGGGATGCGCACGGTCTTGTCCAGTTTGCCGTCCAGGTAGCATTCCACTTCGGCTTCGTACCCATGCTCCTGATAGTCCTTGGGCTTCTGCCACGAGAAGCTGTACACCACGCCGATGCCTTCCCAACTGAGTTCTCCGGCTTTGTCGACGTAACGTTTGATGTCTTTCTTTTCCTGGGGCCAGTGGCCGGGGAAGGACTGCTCGAAGCGAACCGGTACCGGTTTCTGGCAGGGGAGGATGACTTTGTCGTCCGCTACGGTGCCGCCATTGAGCCGGATGACCTGCAGGGCCTGGTCGAAGGACATATCGGTAGCCTTGTTCACGGATATATCGGTATAGACCAGATCGCGGTCCAGTACTTCGTAGATGGGTTTGCGCCAGTATTCGGGGATACCCTCGAAGCCCAGGACGGTGCCCAGGATGCCGCCGGCCGATGCCGGGTTGCAGTCGGAATCGGCGCCGCAACGCGTGGAAATGTCGAGGGTGCGATAGTAATTCTTCTGACCGTACAGTAGGCCGATGAGGATGTAGGCGCTGTTCAGGACGGCGTCGATGTTGAAGGCACTGTACACGCCGCCGGGGCAGCCGATGTCAAAGGCGTGTTCCTTGTTCACCAGGGCCCAGCAGATGTGCCAGTCATCGGGATACTGCTTGTGCCAGCGGATAACATCGGACATGGCCGTATGGTAGCGGGTTCCTTCGGGGATGACCTTCAGGGCCTCGTTGACGATAAAGTCGATATCGTCGCTTACGAAGGCAAGGGCGTACATGGCCGCCACGTAAACGCCTCCGTACCAGCCATCTCCGTAGTTCATCATGTGGCCGATCCCGTCGCAGTAGTGTGCGGCGGCATTGACCATGCCGGGGGCCATGATGCCTGCGTAGTCGGCCTCGATCTGGAAGTCGATGTCATCGGCGTGCGGGTTGTTCAGCCAGTGGCCCGATTCAGGCGGCATGATGCCGGCGAGGATGTTGTAACGGGCCTGGCGGTTGGCATGCCAAAGCGGATAGGGCGCGTTGGCGAAGGCCTTGGCAAAGGATTCGATGGGGGCGTCCAGGCCTTCCTTGGCGAATACTTCTACGAAGGTCAGGTCCATGTACACATCGTCGTACAGGCCCGGGAAGCGGTCGTACCAGCGTTTGATGCCGTGTTCCGGCCAGGGAATGTCGATTTTCTGGTCGATGGTGGTAGCATACTTGAATTCGGTGGGGCCACCGTAGGAGCAGCCGATGATCTGGCCGGCCCAGGCGCCTTTGATCTTGTCCTTGAGGACTTCTTTGGAAAGGGTGACCTCGGCGGGAACCTTCGGTTTGCGGGCCTGGGAAGGGGTCGCCAGGATCAAGACTGCCGCGAGGGCGATGAAGATGTGTTTGATTTTCATATCGTAAATAAAGATAAAATACTATTCAAGAATCATTCGTTTATCGGTTCGGCACCCAGGGGGACGAAGGTGTTCTCGGAGTAATCGATCAGGCTGCTGCGAGGGAATCCCTTGCTGCGCTGGATTTTCCAGGTGGGGTCGGTAACCTGTTTGGGAACCTCGCGGATAAAGTCGCTGACGCTGTAGTCCTGGCCGGTAAGCGAGTGGATCCGCTTGGCAATGAGATACCGGTTCCAGACGCCCCAGACCAGGCGGTTATCGGCCATACAGCCTTGATAATCGGACCGGTACACATCGTTCTTGCAAAGGTATTCACCCAAGCTGGCATTGCCGGTGGCATAGCCTCCCGCTTCCTGAATCTCCTGCTTGAAACTCTTCCAGCCGGGGTTTGACTTGTCCAGAGCCAGGTTGTTCGCGAATCCGACCATCTGATTGGACAGGATGGATGTGCGGTTGAATTCTGAGCTGGGGTATTCGTCGGTAAGGTAGCCGATGGCGTGTCCGCCCAGTTCGTGGGCCACCAGGTTGGCGACGTCTCCGCTTGTCTGGCCGGTGGACGTATCCCAGCGCCCGTTCCAGGTAAGGGAACGCGGGGCCGTCCCCGAAGAGTTGAGGCACATGCTGGCCAGGGCTACATGCTGGGACCAATAGCACAGACCGCCGTAGGTGTCGGTATTGCACAGGACCAACGCGAAGGAACGGGTGGAGGAATAGCCGGGAATCTGCTGGGCGAGACTCTGCAGTCGGGCACGGCTTGTAGCATTCATCATGGAACCGTAATGGGTGGCGTCCTGCCAGCCCACGTTGAAATAGGTAGTCTTCTTTTTGTCGCCGATGCTGACGCCCCGTTCCGGAGAAACGGCTGCAACCAGCACCACGGTGAAGCAGTCCTTGTAGGTCTTGTAGGGTTCGATGGAAAAGAGTTTCTCCATGACGTAGGAACCCCATTTTTCGAAGTTTCCGCCTTTCTTGAGGTCGTACACGTCGAAACCGTCGCCCGTGACGATAATCTGGACCGGGGAAGCAACCGTGGCGGTGTGCCAGGTGATGATGTCACCGGTCTCATAGTGGTCGAAATCGTAGTGGAGGTCCCAGTCCCCGGGAGCGTTCACCGGGCCGTCGATGGTGGTCATTTCGCTTCCGGAGAGCGCCGTAACCGCGACCTTGCGGTACCAGGCCTGTTCCGCTTCATTGTCGTACTGGAGCTGCACGAGCCGGTCCTCGGGCAGGCTTCCGTAGCAGTAGGCGATATCGGCCTCCTTGTCGTAAATGGCCGAAACACGGGTGGACGTGAGGTCCCATTCCAGGTCCGCGAGCGAGGTCAGGGAGGTGTAATTCACCAGATTGCGGATCTTGCAGGACCGGCCGGCTCCGCGTACTTTCACCAGCGACATGTCACGCGTGCCCAGGTGCATCTTGAACGTAACCGTCTTCCCTTCTTTGGTGTAGGTTCCGTCCTTGGCATAGACCACATCGCCGTCGGTGGTGCCGCAGAACTTTCCGTTCTTGAAGGCCAGGGTGGCCTTGTGCGCGTGCAGGGCCACGGTGGTGCCGGCGTCGCGGAAACCCTGGTTCACCGCTCCCGGTACCGTGTAGATGGTGAAACGGTCCGTCCCGGCACTGTACTGCAGGCGGTACACGTCCTTGTCGCGTCCGTCCAGGGCGATATAAATCTCATCCCCGTCTTCCCACGTTCCGGCGGTCGTCATCTTGGTCCCGGCGGTGGCCTCCACGATGATCTCATAATCTTCCAGCCGGAAGGGCTCCGGTTCCGGGACGGGAAGGTCCAACGTATCGCAGGCAAGCCATCCGGACAGGATGGCCGACAGGGCAAGCAGTTTGGGGAACGGTTTCATTTCGTCAGTTGTTTACTTTGATCCAGAGGGTCCGGAAGTCCGAGCCTTCATAGGGCGGCATCTGGCAGGCGGGGCGGAATTCGGTCCCGTTCACGCAGAAACGGTGGGCATCGATATGCACCGCCTCGGCCTCGTCGCGCGAAAGGGTCAGCGGGTTGGGCTTATCGACGGCATCGGCATAGTCGGCCAGATACACCAGCGGCCCCTGTGCGTAGCAAACGTAGTGCTCGCGATGTCCCAGATACCAGGCGTTGAAGCCCCAGCGGGTCTCATGGGTGTATTCCCGCACGCGTTCGATGCGACGGGTCCCGTAGGGAAGCGTCACGGTAAGCCGGTCTCCGGCCTTCCAGTCCTGTTTGATGCACAAATATCCCTTGTTCTCTTTGGCCTGTACCGGGGTCCCGTTGAGTTCGAAGGAAACGCTGTCTGCCCAGCCCGGACGGGCGATGGCCAGGGTCCAGGACCCCGCTTCGGTGATAACGAAGGATGTCTGGCCTTCGAAGGGATAGTTCCCCTCCTGCCGGAAAGCGGCCTTCTTGCCGTTGTCCAGCGTCAGTTCGGCGGTGGAAGGGGAGAGGATGTTGGCATAGACGGTCTTGCCAGAAGTGGTGTAGAGGTAGTTGGCAATGTCTTCGACGGCAATCATTCCGCTGGACCAGCAGCAGCTCCATTCATTGCCACGGCCATAGACACCGTTGGTCCGCACGTAATAGATCCAGCGCAGGCCGTCGGTAGCGCGGGCTGCCATCAGGGCGTTGTAGACCGATTTTTCCAGTTCGGCGGCAAAACGGGCTTCGCCGGTAATGTCCAGCAGAGCTTTGTTCAGGTGCATCCATTCCATGACGGAGCAGGTCTCGGTCACTTGCCAGGGAGCGAAGCAGCAGTCCCGGTTGAAGACTTCCTGGCAGAGGTTGATGCCGCCCCAGGGGCCACCGAGCGGGGTCAGGTGGTCATTGACGATGCTGCTCCAGCCGTTCAGGCAGGCGTCGAGCCAGGTCTTTTCGCCCAGCAGCGAATAGGCCTTGGCCAGGCCGGTGAGGTTGCGCACCATCTCGTAAATCTTGGCGTTGCCCACCAGGGCTACATCCAGGCCCTTGGACAGGCGGTCCACCAGGCCCAGGCCCGGCGTCGTATCCATCTCCTCGATGCAGCGGAGGATGAGCGCCTTCACCTTCGGCGAGGGACGCAAGGCGTACAGGTCGCACAACGGCTCCACGCTGCCCGTTCCCACCATGCCGGAATGCTCGCCCGTCTGGGCAATCTTCAGGCCCCGGACGATGAAGGTCTCATACATGAGGCCGGCAATCCGCTCGGCAGCATCGAGGTATTTCTCCTGGCCGGTAACCTGCGCCACTGCGCACAGCCCCTTGAGCATATACGTATTGATCCACACGTCCCAGCCCACGTTCATCGCCTCTTCGGAGGGGCGGACATAGTAGCGCTTGTCGGTGCGGTAGCACCCCAGGTAACCGTTCTCTTCCTGCCAGCCCAGCAGACGGTCGGCCACTTCGACCAGTTGCCGGCCGATGGTCTCATCGCCCGTGCGCGCGTACGACAAAGAAGCGGCATAGAGCCACTTGCCCGCATGCTCGCCCCGCCAGCCGCCCTTTCCAAGGGCCTGCTGTTCAGGTGAAAATGTTTCGATTGCCGCGCTTTGCGGTCCTGCTACAAATTGGGAAATGCGTCCCTGGTAGTTGCTGTCAACGGCTCCGCCCAGCAGGCCGCCGACCACGACAGAAAGAAATATTGAAAGAATATTCATATATTAAAGGTTATTCCTACAAATATACGAAAATCTTTCGTCACCTGCAAGCCGCTTCTCCGGTTCCATAACGAGCTCTCGAGGAGGACGGCCTTTTCGTCCCCGCCATCCACCAAAACGCCTTATTTGGTGGACGAACGGGGACTAGATGGTAGAAAGGATGCTGCGGGCAACGTCTTCGACGGAGAGGCCATCTACATCAATAATGTGATGGGCAACGGATTCATAGGTGGCGCTGCGTTGGGCCAGCAGGCTGGAAATGCGTTCGCGCAGGGCTATGTCTGCGTCGGCAGGGGTAGGGCAAGGTTCGGTGCCGGGGTCCGGCGTCCGGGTCCGGAGCATGGGCCGGCCTACCGCCTCGTTGCGAAGGCGCTCAACCAGCGTGTCCAGACTGGCGCGAAGATAGATGCACCGGGTCCGCTCCTGGACCATGTGGGCGCAGTCCGGCGTCATTACCGTTCCTCCGCCCAGCGCTAGTACAGCCGAAATTGCCGGCGCCGTTCCGCCGGACACACCCCCTCTCCCCGAGCGACATATTCCCTCGTTCCCTGGAGTGAGGGGAGAGGGGGTGTGTCCGGGAAGGGAGTGTCCGGTTAAGGTGTGTCTGGAAAGGGTGGCGGACAGGACGTCGGATTCCAGGGTGCGGAAATCAGCTTCGCCGTGCCGGGCGAAAAACTCCGGAATGGTGCAGCCGATGCGCTCCACAATGGCGGCATCCAGATCTGTAAATGGGCAACCGAGCCGCGCCGAAAGTACTTTCCCGACACTGCTTTTTCCGCAGCCCATAAAACCTGTAAGGCTGATAATCATTCTGTTAGAATAAGGTCAAATCCTCGGCCGGCGGTTCATCAGGATCCTTCTTCACGCTCTTCCGCGAGGTGCGTTTGCGTGCAACCGGTTCCAGCAAGTCCATCTCTCCGATATCCGGAAGATCCAAATCCAATTTTCCTACCGTAATGTTTGTTTCTTCCTCGCTGAGATCAATGTCCAGCGGTGTAATTTGTTTCGGTTCGATGGTCTCTGCCGGCTTGGGTTTCGATGCCGGTTTCTTCTTCGCTTTTGGTGCCGGTGCCGGTTTTTCAACAACTTCGGTAGCAGGTTCCGGGGTTTCTTCCGGTGCCGGTTCAAGTGCCAATGCCGGAGTCGCTTCTGCGACCGGTTCAGGAGCGGGAGCGGGAGTGGTCTCTTCAACCACTTCCGGAGCCACTTCCGAGGCGATAAATTCCACTTTCTTCACCTCCAGCGCACTGCACTTCTTGCCCTTCGCCGTAATGCCTTTCTTTCCGATAAAGGATTCTGCATCAATGATTTCCGGCTCGCGGTGGGCACTCTTGCCCTTGAAAGTCACCTTGACCTGCGGCCGTTCATCAGCGCTCACATCCACCAGGAACGAATTCTTGCCCTCCGCGATAAAGAGGAAGGGCGTATTGTCGCTGGGTGTGAAGGAGAAACGCTTCACATAGAAGGCCTTGGCTCCGGCGTCCCAGTAAAGCGCCGTAAAGGTCTTCATCTCATCCAGCTTCTCAATAAACAGCAGGTCTCCCTGGTAACGGTTCGACAGATCGAACGACGTGGTATAATAGGTTCCGTTCTTGAAGACGGCCAGCACCTTGTCTTCGCCCGAGAACTGGCCCAGGTGGATGCCCCGTCCGTCCTCGTCGAGCTTCTGGATGTCCGGATCGTACCAGATATCTTTTCCGCCGATGGTCGAGACACCTTTCGCCTTCAGCACAATCTTCTGGATGACGTTCTTGCTCACCAGGTTACCTCGCGAGGTCTTGCCCTTGATGGCCAGTTCGGAGAAGTCGTACTCGAACGAAAGCTTCTTCAGTTTCGGCTTGGCCCGCAGGTTCACCCGGACCGTCTCGGCCTCGCCGTTGTGGTTGGCCGTAAACCAGAGGATGGTAGAACCGGGCGCGCCCGTGGTGATATCGTATTCGCGGTCGCGGGTAATGCCCGTCACCGCAAAGCGTTTCGCATAATAGATGGAAGACTTGCCGTCGCGGTAGATGACATTGTAAATCGTGCGCGTATCGTTTCGGTTAAATACGCCCACGTACAGCAGGTCCTTCCCGAAGAAAGCCTTGTCGGTCACCTTTGTCACGCGATACTTGCCGTCTCGGCCGATCACGATAATTTCCGACAGGTCGGAGCAGTCTCCGATGAAAATGCCGTTGTCGTCCCGTTTCAGGCCGATGCCCACGAAGCCCTCCTCCATGTTCGCGTAGAGTTTGGCATTGTTGTTCACGACCTTGGTCACGGCGATGGTCTCGAAAGCGGTAATCTCTGTCTGCCGCGGGTAATCTTTCCCGTATTTCTTCTTCAGGCCCTTGAACCAGTCAATCGTGTACCGGACGATATGGTCGATTTGGTCGCGTACCTCGGCCATCTGCTCCTCGATAGCCGTAATCTTTTCGTCGATGGCTTTGGTATCGAATCGCGAAATCTTGCGGACCGGTTTCTCCACCAGTCGGTCGATATCTTCCATCACAATCTCCCGGCGCACCTGGTCGCGGTATTCCTGCATCTTGGCAAGGATGGCTTCTTTCTGGTCTTCCCAGGAAGGGAAGTCCTTGCTTTCCAGCAGTTTATAAACGCCGTACTCGAAGAAGATGCGTTCCAGCGACGTGTAATGCCAATCGTTTTCGAGCTCGCCCAGCCGGATGCGGAGTTCCTGTTCCAGCAGGTCCTTGGTGTGGTTGGTATCGTAAATCAGGATATCTTTCACCGAGAGGAACTGCGGTTTGTTGTCCACAATCACGCACGCATTCGGGTTGATGGTGGTCTCGCAGTCCGTAAAGGCATACAGGGCGTCGATGGTCTTGTCCGGTGACACGTCGGCCGGCAGGTGAATCAGGATTTCCACCTTTTCGGTGGTCATATCCTCGATTTTCTTGATCTTGATCTTGCCCTTGTCCTTCGCGCGCAGGATGGATTCAATCAGGCTGTGGGACGTGCTGCCGTAGGGGATCTCGTTGATGGAGATGGTGTTCTTGTCGATTTTTTCGATTTTCGCGCGAACCTTCACCACGCCGCCGCGGTGGCCGTCCATGTATTTGGAACAGTCGATGGACCCCCCGGTAGGGAAGTCCGGATAAATCTCGAAATCTTTTCCTTCCAGGATGGATACGGACGCATCCATCAATTCGTTGAAGTTATGCGGGAGGATCTTCGATGCCATACCCACGGCGATGCCCTCGGTGCCCTGTGCCAGCAGGAGCGGGAATCGGACCGGAAGCTCAATCGGCTCTTTGTTGCGGCCGTCGTACGAGGTCATCCAGTTGGTGACCTTATCGTCGAATACGACTTCTTTCGCGAATTTGCTCAGGCGGGCCTCGATGTATCGGGGCGCCGCGTTGCTGTCGCCCGTGAGGATGTTACCCCAGTTACCCTGGCAGTCAATCAGGTAGCCTTTCTGGCCCAGTTGGACCAGGGCGCCCAGGATGGAGGCGTCGCCGTGCGGGTGATACTGCATGGCCTGGCCGACGATATTCGCCACCTTGGTGTAGCGGCCATCGTCGATGCGCGACATGGCGTGCAACACACGGCGCTGGACCGGCTTCAAGCCATCCACGATGTGCGGCACCGCCCGCTGCAGGATGACGTACGAGGAGTAGTCCAGAAACCATTCCTTGAACATCCCCGACAGCTTGTACTTGCTGCTGTCCGATCCCAGAAGCCTGTCGTACTTCCCGCTGTCGGAGTTCTCGTCTCCTTCCAGCGGCTGTTCGCCAAGTTCGCTGTCGTCGAACGGCTCGAGGTCCTGATCAATATCACTCATATCTCACACTGTTATTCTTCGTACCCAAACTTGCGGAGTTCCCGTTTGCTTTCGCGCCAGTCGGGATCCACTTTTACAAAGAGGTTCAGGAAAACCTTCTTCTGGAAGAAGTCTTCCATCTCCAGGCGGGCTTCCGTGCCGGTTTTCTTCAGCGCCGATCCGCCTTTTCCGATCAGGATACCCTTCTGGGAATCCCGCATCACATAGATGACCGCGCTGATCTCGTATCGTTCCGCACCCTCCTTGAACGCCTCGACCACCACCTCGCAGGAATACGGAATCTCCTGCGAATAGTTCAGCAGGATCTTCTCCCGGATGATTTCCGATGCGAAGAAGCGCAGGTTCCGGTCGGTGAAGGCATCCTTGTCGAACCACGGCGGGGCAACCGGCAGGCGGGACACCACGGCATCCATGATGCTTTCCAGGTTGAACCGCTCCTGCGCGGATGCCGGAATGATCTCGGCCTTCGGCAGCTGTTCCTTCCACCATGCCATCAGTTCCATCACCTTCGGCTGGTCGCTGATGTCGATCTTGTTGATAACCAGCACCACCGGGCAGTCCACTTTCTGGAGCTTCGCGATGTATTCGTCATGCTTGTCCGCCTTTTCGACGGTATCGGTCACGTACAGGATGATGTCCGCGTCGCCGATGGCCGTGTCCACGAAGTTCATCATGTTCTTCTGCAGGCGGTAGTTCGGCTTCAGGATGCCCGGCGTGTCGGAATAGACGATCTGGAAATCGTCCGTATTCACGATGCCCATGATGCGGTGGCGCGTGGTCTGGGCTTTCGCCGTCACGATGGACAGCTTTTCCCCGACCAGCGCATTCATCAGGGTCGATTTGCCGACATTCGGGTTCCCGATGATGTTGACGAATCCGGCGCGATGCTTATTCTCAGACATAGGCACCCATCCTGAGGATGTTGACTTCTCCCTCGGTCAGATAACGCCATTCGCCTTTCTGCAGGCCCTTCTTGGTGAGGCCGGCGAAGTAAACGCGATCCAGCGCCTTGACATCGTATCCGAGCGATTCGAAAATGCGGCGGACGATGCGGTTCTTTCCGGAATGGATTTCAATGCCGAGTTTGCGGTGGTCGTGCTCGTCGATGTATTCGAGTTCATCGGCCTTGATCAGACCGTCCGTCAACTCGATGCCTTCTTTGATTTTGTCGAAATCGGCCTGCTCCAGGGGCTTGTCCACGATGACTTGGTAAATCTTCTTCTTGTCGTAGGACGGGTGGGTCAGCTTTTCGGCCATCTCCCCGTCGTTGGTAAACATCAGGACGCCCGTGGTGGCCTTGTCCAGGCGGCCCACCGGGAAGACACGGGTCTTGCAGGCCTTCAACAGGTCCATTACCGTCTTTTCCGCGTGGGGGTCGCTGGCCGTGGTGACAAAGCCCTTCGGCTTGTTCATCACGATATACACCTTGGCCTCGCCCTTCAGGCGCTCGCCGTTGAAACGGATATCATCGTTGAAAATGTTCACCTTCGTTCCCAGTTCGGTAACCACTTCGCCATTGACGGTAACCACGCCGGCGAGGATCATGTTATCGGCCTCGCGACGCGAGCAAACACCGGAATTGGCGATAAATTTGTTCAGGCGAACCACCTCCTTGATACCGGTATCGGCATTGTCGAAATCGGAATAGACGGGTGCTTCGCGGAATTCGGGTTTCTCGAATCTCGGTTTGAAATTCTTTTTGGGGCGGTTGAATCCGCCGCCCGGACGCGGTTTGTCGCCAAAACTCTTGCGTTCACCGAAACTTTTGTGTTCGCCAAAGCTCTTATGCTCGCCAAAGCTTTTGCGTTCTCCATAGTTCTTGCGCTCACCTTGCGGCCTCTCGCCGTAGCTCTTGCGCTCTCCGAAACTCTTATGCTCGCCGAAACTTCTGTGTTCGCCGAAGCTTTTGTGCTCACCAAAACTCTTGTGTTCACCAAAGGTTTTGTGCTCGACGGGTTTGGCGCCAGCGCTCTTGCGCGGCCGGAGTTTCCTTCCTTCGGCAGTATAACCACTGCCCTTGAATTTTTCTTCCATACTTACTTGCTTGGCATCACGCCAAAAATAAAATGTTATTTGAGTTTGAAAATATATGTAATTGTTCCTTCTTGAAGGGCGGGGGCGTCCCCGCTCACATTGAAATGCGCCTCCATGGCGGCCTTCCTGGCTGCATTCCAGAGGTCTTTGTCGGTTACCGTCGTGCCTCCCGCACCCGGGATGGCTTTCTTAACGGTACCATACTGGTCCACCCAGATGCTCACGACCACAACCCCGTCTTTCTGGGCGGCATACGTCGGCCGGGGCAGGGTGCCCAGGACAGAGCGGCCTTTCAGGTGGGCGTTGGGCGTACCCTCGGTCTTCCCGACCTTGGTGTTGCCCTTCACCTGTCCCGCCTTGAACTCGTTGGACGGGTCGGTTGCGGAATGCGGTGCGGTTTTGGTGCTGTCCTTCTTGCTCATGCCCGGGAAAAGGGCGTTGGTGTTGATTTCCGGCTCCTTCGGGGCGGGCACTTCCACGTCCCCGTGGGCATCCGGCTTGGCCTGGGCGGTCGCATTGCGCTTTGTGGCCGTATAGGGCGATTCCGAGCGCTGGACCAGTTCCAGTTCCTTGGTCCGGTCAACTTCTTCGGCCCGGGGCTGGGTGCCCGTACGAACCTGGCGCACCTTGGGCTGCACCTCCTCTTCGAAATCGATGAGGAAGGTCTGCTCCTGCGGCGGCGGCCAGATGTATTTCAGGCCCGTGAAGGCAAAACAGGAAGCGGCCGCCACGTGAATGGCCACCGTCAGGATGACGCCGGTAACCCGGGAAATCCTTTCCTGCTTCTGTCTGTCACGCAAGTACTCTTCCATCTTTCTATTCGGGTTGAGTGGCCAGGATAACCTTGTAGTGGTTCCGTTTGGCGATGTTCATGACCGCGACCACTTCCTTGATGGGTACGCTTTCATCGGCGTAAATGGAGAAGGTCGGGTCTTCTTCGGTCTGCAGCAGGCCGATGAGTTCGTCTTCCACGTCGGTGAAGGCGACGGGCGCCTCCTGTCCGTTGATGTGGTACGAGTACACATCCTCTCCCCAGTCCTTGATGGATACGCTCACGGTGGCTTTCGCGCTCACCTGGCCCGTGCTCTTGGGGAGCAGGATCTTCAAGGCGTTGGGATTGACCAGCGTAGAGGTGATGAGGAAGAAGATGAGCAACAGGAACACCAGGTCCGTCATGGACGACATCCCCAGGTCCGAAAGCACCTTCGTTGTTCTTCTGAATTTCATGGCTGTTTATTTTTCAGCCTCGGCGGGCTCGTTGAGGAGGTCCATGAAGTCGATGGTCGTGCTTTCCATCTTAAAGGCGATGTCCGAGATCTGCGAGGTGAGGTAGTTGTAGCCGAAGTAGGCCAGGATACCCACGATCAGACCGCCGACCGTCGTAATCATGGCGGTGTAGATACCGCTGGAAAGCAGGGTGATGTCGATGTTGTTACCGGCATTGGCCATGTTGAAGAAGGCCTGCACCATGCCCAGTACCGTTCCCAGGAATCCGATCATCGGGGCGCCGCCGGCGATGGTGGCGAGGGTCGGGAGACCCTTCTCCAGGCGGGCCACTTCCACGTTGCCCATGTTTTCCACCGCGGTCTGGATGTCCGACAGCGGGCGTCCGATGCGCTCCAGTCCCTTCTCGACCAGGCGGGCCGAAGGAGAATCGTATTTTCCGCACAGGGTGATGGCCGATTTGACCTTTCCGCTATGGATGTAATCCCGGATGTCGTTCATGAAGTTCTTGTCGATCTGGGATGCGCGGTTCAGCATCCACCATTTCTTTCCGAAGATGTAGATGGCGATGATGGACAGTGCCAGCAGGACCAGCATCAGCCAGCCACCTTTGACGGCCATTTCGATGAGGGAATAGGTCTGCTCGGTCTGAGCGACTTGGGGAACCGTAGCGGCAGCGGCGGCGGCAGCGTTGGCCGTCGAATCGATACCTGCCTGTAAGAGTTGGAACAGCATTGTATTTTATATTTTAGTTTTCTATAATCGTGCAAATATAAGAATATTTGGCGGTTTTTCCAATCAATATTTTACTTCCGTCAAGAAAAGCGCGTTCCCGGGAACGGATTCGCCTGCGACCGAGCGGTTTCCGCTGTCCAGGACCTCCTGCATCCATTCGGCGGGATGCCTCCCGCGGCCGATTTCGACCAGGGTCCCCACCACCGCGCGCACCATGTTCCGAAGGAACCGGTCGGCGCTGATGCGGAATACCAGGAAATCGTCCTCCGCGGCCGGGTAGCCCAGCAGGCGGACATGGTCGGGGACATAAGACTCCCACCGGGCTTCCGTGACCGTGCAGATGGATGTCTTGTTGTCAGAACCGGTTTTTTCGAAGCAGCTGAAATCCCGCGTTCCCAGAATCATCTGCGCCGCCCGGTTCATCTCTTCCACGTCCAGCGGGTAGGGACATCGCCACGAAAAAGCCCCTGCAAACGGGTCTTTGCCCCGATGGAGGAAGTAGGCGTAGGACCGCCGGACCGCATCGAACCGGGCGTGAAAATCCTCCCTAATGGGAGAAATTTCATGAATCCGGATGGAAGAAGGCAAAATGGCATTTAATTTGTAGCCGAATTGCGGTGCGTCAAGATCGGCAGAGGTATCGAAATGGGCGACATAGCCCACCGCGTTTACGCCCGTATCGGTTCTTCCGGCTCCCGTGACGGTGATTTCCTCATTCAGGAGGGTTCTCAGGGCATCCTGCAGACACCCCTGGATGCTGGGTGTGTTGTTCTGCACCTGCCAGCCGCAGAAGGAGGCTCCGTCATAAGAGAGTGTGATTGAGTAGCGCATGACACATATGGTTTGACAATGCAAAATTATCAATAAAAAATGGAGAGCACAAGCATCAAAGAGCTCAATGAGCGAATCCAGAAAGAAAGTTCCTTCGTTGACCTTCTTTCGATGGAAATGGGCAAGGTCATCGTGGGCCAGAAAGCCCTCGTGGAGAACCTGCTGATAGGCCTTCTGGCCGACGGACACATCCTGTTGGAAGGCCTTCCCGGCCTGGCCAAAACCTTGGCTATCAATACCCTGTCCCGTTCGGTCGGCGGAAAATTCAGCCGCATCCAGTTCACCCCGGACCTCCTGCCTGCCGATTTGACCGGTACGCTGATCTATTCCCAGAAGGAAGGCAGCTTCGAAGTCCATAAAGGTCCTGTTTTCGCCAACTTTGTCCTCGCGGATGAAATCAACCGAAGCCCGGCCAAGGTCCAGAGCGCCCTGCTGGAAGCCATGCAGGAACGCCAGGTGACCATCGGTGACGAAACGTTCAAGCTTCCGGATCCGTTCCTGGTGATGGCTACCCAGAACCCCATCGAGCAGGAAGGAACCTATCCGCTGCCCGAGGCGCAGGTGGACCGTTTCATGCTCAAAGTGGTGGTGGACTATCCCAAAAAAGAAGAAGAGCGCCAGATTGTGCGCATGAACAATACGGGCGAGTTCCCGAAGCCGCAGGCGGTCGTGTCCCCGGAAGACATTGTCCGGGCCCGCCAGGTGGTGCGCGAAGTCTATATGGACGAGAAGATCGAACGGTACATCGTGGACATCGTCTATGCCACCCGTACCCCGGCCGAATATGGCCTGGGCAAGCTCAAGGACCTGATTTCCTACGGTGGCTCGCCGCGTGCCAGCATCTCGCTGGCCATGGCCTCCAAGGCTTACGCCTTCATCAAACGCCGCGGTTACGTGATTCCGGAGGATGTCCGCGCCGTCTGCAACGAGGTGCTCCGTCACCGCATCGGCCTGACCTATGAAGCCGAAGCTGAAAACGTGACGCCCGAGGAAATCATCGCCGAAACGTTGAACGCCGTTATCGTCCCGTAACCATGGCGGAATCCCGTGCGACAGACCTGCTGAAAAAGGTCAGGAAGATTGAAATCCGCACGAGGGCCCTGTCCCACCAGGTCTTCGCGGGCGAGTACCATTCTGCGTTCAAGGGACGCGGCATGGCCTTCAGCGAAGTGCGTGAGTATCAGTATGGTGACGATGTGCGGAACATGGACTGGAACGTGACCGCGCGCCTGCGTGCGCCCTATGTAAAGGTGTTCGAGGAAGAGCGCGAGATGACGGTGGTGCTGCTGGTGGACGTGAGCCGCAGCGGCGCTTTCGGCACCCGGGTCCAGACCAAGCGGGACATGCTGGCGGAAATCGCCGCCGTGCTGTCCTTCTCGGCCATCCTGAACAATGACAAGGTGGGCGCCCTGCTGTTCAGCGACAAGGTGGAACTGTTCATCCCGCCCAAAAAGGGACGCAGCCACCTGCTGCACATCATCCGGGAACTGCTTGAATTCCAGCCGGTTTCCGGCGGAACCGACATCGGGGAAGCCCTCCGATTCCTCACCAACGCCCTCAAGAAGAAATGCACCGCCTTCCTGTTGTCCGACATGCTGGATGCCGATGCGTCCGGCGCGCTCCGGTACGAGGATGCGCTGAAAGTGGCGGCCGGCCGCCACGACCTGTCGGTCATCAAGGTATGGGATCCGCGCGAAAAGGAAATCCCGTCCGTCGGGGTGGTCCATGTGGCCGATCCGGAAACGGGGGCCGATGCGTGGGTGGACACCTCCCGCCGTCGGGTGCGGCGTGCCTATTCGGACTGGTTTGCCCGGGTGGGGGAGAACGAACGCAAGCTCTTCAACCGCTATCGGATTGACCATGTTGACATCGCGACCGATGAGGATTATGTAAAAGGCCTTATGGGCTTTTTCAAGAACCGTTGATATGAAGAAATTCCTATATATAATTGCGTTCGCGGCCATCGCACTCCTGGCCCGGAGCGAGGTGATCCCGAAAGACGGATCCTTCCTCCGGCAGCTCCAGAAGCGCGACTCCGTGCTGATTGCCGACCAGCTTCGGTACGGCTTTCTGCTGGAAGGGGTGGAACCCGGTACGCAGATCGCCCTGCCGGATCTGTCCAAGGGACTGATGGACAGCGTGGAAGTGGTCTCTTCCTGGCAGGCCGATACCGTCAAGCGCGCCCGTAAAAGCGGTCTTTGCGACATTGAGGTGAGCGCGGTCATCACCGCTTTCGATGAGGGCGATTTCCTGCTGCCGCCCATCGTGGTGGCACGCCGCCTGCCCGATGGCACCGTAGATACGCTGGCCTTCAATCCCAAACTGCTTTCGGTACGCACCATGCCGGTGGATACGGCTACCTTTGTCCTGCACGACATCAAGGGACAGGTCCGTTATCCGCTCACCCTCAAGGAAATCCTCCCGTACATCGTGGCTCTCTGGCTGCTGGCCCTGGTGGTCATCGCGATTATTTGCCTGGTCATGATGCACAAGCGCAAGGAGGCCGGCGAGGTGTACCACGAACCGGCTTATATCACCGCCCTGCGCAAGCTGGATAAACTGCGCGGAGACAAATACTGGGCCCCCGAGAAACAGAAACAGTTCTATTCCGGCATTACCGATACGGTGCGCGAATACATGGCCGCCCGGTACGGAATCGACGCCCTGGAGCAGACGACGGATGAGATTTTCGCTGATTTGAAGGGGAAGGACTTGTCGCCCGAGCTGTTCCTGGAAATGAAGGACCTTTTCGAGCTATCCGATTATGTGAAATTTGCCAAGCATGTGGCGACCCAGGAAGAAAATGCGGCCGCGATTCCGGCGGCGGTACGCTTCGTCACCGAAACCTGGCAGGAACAAGCGCCCGAAGGAGAAGGAGGAAAGTAGCCTATGGTCTTTGCAAATCCCAAGTTATTGTGGCTCCTGGTCGTTCCGGCCTTGCTGGCGGTGCTCTACGTGTACCGCGAGCTGTCGGGACGCAATCCGCGTCTGGAGGTATCCACCCTGACGCCCTGGCTCTCCGGGGGCGGCTCGGTCATGGCCTGGCTGCGCCACCTGCCCTTCCTGCTGCGCACGGTGGCCCTGGTAATGATCGTGATCGCCCTGGCGCGTCCGCGCTCCTCGACCGAAACCGAGCGGGTGGACGTGGAGGGCATCGACATCGTCCTGGCGATGGACGTTTCCACGAGTATGCTGGCCCGCGATTTCAAGCCGGACCGCATCAATGCCGCGAAGGACATCGCCATTGAATTCATCGCCCAGCGGCCCAGCGACCGCATGGGTATCGTGGTGTTCGCGGGTGAGAGTTACACGCAGTGCCCGCTGACGACGGACCGCGCCACCCTCATCAACCTGATGAAGGAAATCTCCACCGACCTCATCGAGGACGGTACCGCCATCGGCAACGGCCTGGCTACGGCGGTGGCGCGCCTGCAGGATTCCGATGCGAAGAGCCGCGTGGTGATCCTGCTCACCGACGGCGTGAACAACAGCGGCGAAATCACCCCCGCCACGGCGGCCGAAATCGCCAAAACCTACGGGATCCGGGTCTATACCATCGGCGTGGGTGCCAATGGGGAGGCTCCGTATCCGGTGATGACGCCCTGGGGCGTGCAGGTGCAGAACGTGAAGGTGGAAATCGATGAAAAACTGCTTTCCACCATCGCCGAGACCACCGGCGGCAAGTATTTCCGGGCGACGGACAATACCAAGCTTGCCGAGATTTATTCCGAAATCAACAAAATGGAGAAAGCCAAGACCACGGTGGATTCCTTCCCGGTCTATAAGGAACTCTTCGGCCGCTACGGGGTAATCGCCCTGGTGTGCCTGCTGCTGGAGTTCCTGCTTTCCGCCCTAATCCTCAGACGTTTGCCATGAACCTGGTTGTATTTTCCCGTCCCGTTTTCCTGTACCTGCTCCTGCTGGTGCCCCTGATGCCGCTCCTCTATGGCATCGGCCGGTATCTGCGGGTGCGCCGGCTGCGCCGGTTCGGCGACGAGGAGATGGTGCGGCGGCTCATGCCCCGCTGGTCGCGTTCCCGGGGCTGGGTGAAGGTCGTCCTGTTCTCCGTGGCATTCGGCTTTTTCGCCATCGGCCTCTCCCGGCCGCAGATCGGTGCCAAACTGAAGGAGCACAAGGCCAAGGGGGCCGAGATCATGATTGTACTGGACGTGTCCAACTCGATGCTGGCCCAGGATTACTCTCCGAACCGGCTGGAGCGTGCCAAACTGGCGATTTCGCGCCTGGTGGACCGCCTGCAGGGGGACCGGGTGGGCCTGATTATCTTCGCGGGCAGTTCCTTTGTCCAGCTGCCCATTACGACCGACTACATATCGGCCAAGATGTTCCTGAATTCCATCACCACCGAATCGGTCCCCATCCAGGGAACCGCTATCGGGGACGCCTTGTCGATGGCGGCCCGCTCCTTCAGCGTGCAGAGCGAGAACAGCCGGGCCATCATCGTGATCACGGACGGTGAAAACCACGAGGACGACCCCGTGAGCGTGGCGAAGGACGTGGCCGATATGGGGATTAAGATTTATACCATCGGTGTGGGCTCTTCCCAGGGCAAGCCGATCCCGTACAAGGGGGAATACCTGAAGGACAAGGACGGCAACATGGTGGTGACGCGGCTGGACGAGAATACCCTCCGGGAGATTGCCCGGGTGGGGGGCGGCGCCTATATCCATGCCGGCAACGAGGAATTCGGCCTGAACCCCATCATCGACGACATCCGCCGCCTGCAGCAGGAGGAATTCAGCAATGTCGTCTTTGAAGAATACGACGAACAGTATTTGTATTTCTTTGCCATCGCCCTGGCCCTGCTGGCCCTCGAGGCCCTGGTCGGGCAGCGGCGCGCAAAGCGGCAATTGTTTGATTGATATGAAGATACGCTTTCAATATATCGTGCTGATGTGGGTCGCGTTCGCGGCCGTCGCCCCCTCCGTCCAGGCCCAGCCGGACCGGCGGGAAGTGCGGCAGGGAAACCGCCAGTTCCGCAAGGAAAACTGGCGCGAGGCCGATGTCGATTACCGGCGTGCCCTCCTGAAGGACAGCACGTCCTTCGCGGCGAACTACAACCTGGCGAATACCCTGTACCGCCAGGGCGCCTATGACGAGGCGGGGAAGTCCCTGGAACGGCTGAAAGAAGCGGCGAGCGCATCGGTCCATGCAGCGGATTATTATTATAATAGTGGCGACGTGGCCCTCCAGAAGAAGGATTATGCCGCGGCCGTGGAGGCCTTCAAGCAGGCCCTGCTGCGCCGTCCGGACGACCTGGATGCCAAAGAGAACTACATCTACGCCAAGAAGATGCTGGAGAACCAGCAGAACCAGGATCAGAACCAGGACCAAAACCAGGATCAACAGAATCAGGATCAGAACCAAGACCAACAGAATCAGGATCAGAACCAAGACCAACAGAATCAGAACCAGAACCAGGATCAGCCGCAACAGCAGCCCCAGCCGCAGGAGCAGCAGATTTCTCCCCAGCAGGCCCGGCAGATGCTGCAGGCCATCCAGGCCAAGGAGAAAGAGACCCAGGACAAGGTGAACAAAGAAAAGGCGGCGGTGCTGAAGAGCCGCCAGAAAGACAAGAATTGGTAGTATGAAGCAATGGATGACAGCGATGGCCCTGGCGCTTGTGTGCGCCCTGGCATCGGCACAGACCGTTCGGGTAAAAGCCCCGGCGGTGGTGGCCGCGGACGAGCAGTTCACGGTCTCCTTCACCATAGACGGAGAAAAGGCTCCAAAGGAGTTTGCTTGGAGTCCCGGCGATGACTTCCAACTGGTCTGGGGACCGCAGAAGGGAACATCGTCCAGCATTCAGATTATCAACGGAAAGACCACCCGGTCTTCCCAGACTACCTATACCTACGTGCTGCTGCCGCGCGCCACGGGCCGGTTCACCCTGGCCCCCGCCGTGGCGAATTTCGGGAAGGACAAAGAGGTGGCCTCGCAGAGCGTGACCATCGAGGTGGTCTCTAACGGCGCCGCTTCCCAGGCGGGCCAGTCATCTTCGGCCGCGGCCGGAAGTGCCGCCGGCGCATCCCAGGCTGCCGCAACGGGTTCCATCCCCGACAAGGACATCTTCCTCCGTTTCGCCTTAAGCAAGACGGATGTGGTGCTGGGCGAGCCGATCACCGCTACGCTGAAACTGTATCAGCGGGTGAATATCGCCGGCTTCGAGAATGTGAAACTGCCCACCTTCAACGGCTTCTGGAGCCAGGAAGTGCAAGCGCCCACCAACATCGAGTTCCACCGCGAGAGCGTGGACGACAAGATTTACAACGCGGCCCTCATCCGCAGTTACGTAATTATCCCGCAACAGACAGGCACGCTCGTCATCGAACCGGCCGAAATGGTCTGCCTGGTGAATGTCCGCCGCGAACTGCGTTCCTCCAACCCGCTGGATATCTTCTTCCAGGACGACTACCAGACCCTCCGCAAACGCGTCACGTCCACGTCGTACAAGGTGCGGGTGTCGGGCCTTCCCGGCGGAGCGCCGGCCGGTTTCGGCGGCGGCGTGGGGAATTTCACCCTCAGCGCCCGCCTGAGCAAGGATTCTCTCAAGGCCCACGATGCGGCCTCGCTGCTGGTGACGGTGTCCGGACGCGGCAACGTGTCCCTGCTGGAGGCGCCCAAGATTGCTTTCCCGCCCGATTTCGAGGTGTACGACACCAAGGTGACGGAGAATGTGACCGCCGGCGGTACGCAGGGCAGCAAAACCTTTGAATATCCCTTCATCCCGCGTAGCCACGGCGACTTTACCCTGGGCCCCGTAACCTATAGTTATTACGATACGGGTACGCGCTCGTACCAGACCCTGCAGTCGCAGCCGCTGGAGTTGTCCGTCGCCCGCGGAGAGGGTGGCGAGTCGGTCCAGACCGTCTCTACCACTCCTACCGCCAGCCTCCGCAAGGGGGTGAAGGACCTGGGTACCGACATCCGCTTTGTCGCCACCCGCCAGCCCCGTCTGGTGGAGGAAGGCCATTTCTTCCTGAGCTCCGGCTGGTTCTGGACCCTCTTCCTCCTGCTGGCCGCCGCTACCGCCGGGACCTATTTCGCCGTCCGCGGGTATGCCGCCCGCCGGGCAGACGTGGTGGGCGAGAAGAACCGCCGCGCCACCAAGATGGCCCGCGCCCGGCTCAAACAGGCCGGGGAATTCCTGTCGAAGAATCTCTACACGGCCTTTTACGAGGAGCTCCACAAAGCCCTTTTGGGCTTCATTTCCGACAAGTTGAACATGGACCAGGCAGACCTGAACAAAGACAACATCGCACAGGCCCTGCTGGCCGGCGGTGTTCCGCAGGACCAGACCGATGCGTTCACGGGACTGCTGGACGCCTGCGAATTCGCACGCTATGCGCCGGATGCCGGTCATGAAGCGATGGATGCGCATTACCAGGAGGCGCTCAAGGTCATATCTTCCATCGATGCCAAAATGAAACACAAATCCGTCACCCCTTCCCGCACGCTCTCCGTCCTCGTATTCCTCCTCTCCGGTACGTTGGCATTTTCCATTCCCATCCGGGCGGCAGAGGCAGCACCTCTCCCCGAGGAGCATAATCCCTCGTACACTGCGACGAGGGGAGAGGTCGCTGCCTCTGACAGGCAGTTGGGAGAGGCCGCTGCCTCTAACAGGCACTTGGGAGAGGCGACAGTCTCTGACAAGCAATTGTGGGAAGAGGCAACTGCGGCATATCAGGAGGGGCGATGGAGCGATGCCATAGCCGCCTACGAGGCGATCCTGGCAACAGGCCGGACCGCTCCGGAGTTGCAGTACAACCTGGGCAATGCCTGGTTCAAAGCCGGCGAACCGGCCCGGGCCATCCTTTGTTACGAACGCGCCCTGAAACTGGACCCGTCCTACGACGACGCCCGCTACAACCTGGAATTCGCCCGAGAGCAGACCCAGGACCGCATCGACGTGGTGCCGGAGTTCATCATCGAACGCTGGGGCCGCAGCGCTTGCTACCTGCTGGATTCCGATACATGGACGGTCTTGTTCTTCGTATTCGGCATCCTGTTCGCCGGTCTGCTGCTGACCTTCCTGCTGTCGGCCCGGACCTCGTGGAAACGGGTGGGCTTTTACGGTGGCATCGTGGTGCTGCTTCTGGCCCTGCTGTGCCTGGACTTCGCCCACTGGCAGCTGGCCGACTACCGAAAGGCCGACAGCGCCATCGTGATGCGCCCGGTGTGCTCCGCCAAGAGTTCGCCGTCGGAAGCTTCGGCCAAAGACCTCTTTGTCCTGCATGAGGGCACCAAGGTGAAGATCCTGGACGAGGTGGGTGGCTGGAAGAACATCGAACTCTCCGACGGCCGCACCGGCTGGGTCCCCGCTGCCGACATCGAAGTCATCTAATCTGTCCCTTCCTCCAGGCTCAACCGGCCTGGCGACGAACGGCCCTGCGGCCGGCCTGGACCTGGCCTGTAACGGAAAGTTGGACCAGGTCCAATTCCATGTGCTGGACCAGGTCCACCACTGGCCACTGATTTGGAAAAGACCGAAGAAAAGGCTAAATTTGAAAAAGATTATCTTTTTATGAATACTTATACGAAAACCTTAGTTGTTGTGAAGGGTGCATTCCTCGGCGTAGTACTGTCTTTAATGGCGTTCTGGATCGTCCCGGTGCAGGTGCAGGCGCAGGCCCCGGCTGAAGTGCAGGCCCCGCCTCAAGGCCGGCACCAACCTCCGGCATCGGTCTTTGTGAACGGCGAGGTCCCCAACCATGTGCAGGGCATCGCCTATGATGCGGAGAAAGACTGTTTCTACCTGTCTTTCACGACGCGCTTCCTCAAGACGGACCGGCAGGGGAACATCCTCTCTTCCATCGACCGGATCCAGGGACACCTAGGTGCGATGACCTTCGACCCCGTCACGCGGCGGGTGTATGAATCGCTCGAGTGCAAGGATGACGTGATCGGGGCCGGCATCGCCAAAAACCTGCAGGTGGAAAACGTAAAAGCGGGGGAGTCGGTATTCTATGTGGCCATCATCGACGTGGACAAGGTGACGCACATCGGCATGGATCCGGAAAAGGACACCGAGGTGCTGAAAACCGTGTGCATCAACGATGCGGTGCGGGATTACCACGCGAAAGTAACGGTGGATGGGAAGGAGTATGAACACCGGTTGGGGTGCTCGGGCATCGACGGCGTGGCCATCGGTCCGAAACCCGGTGGGAAGGGCCGGTATCTTTATGTAGCCTATGGCATTTACGGCGACGTGGACCGGCCGGACAACGACTACCAGGTCATCCTGCGATACAATTTGAAACAGCTGGACCGGAAGGCACGGGGCGTGGTTTTCGGGGAGAACCATTACAGCGGCCCCAAGCCGGCGGATACCTATTATATCTTTACCGGCAATACCAACTGGGGCGTGCAGAACATGGCTTACGATCCCCATACGGGTTACCTGTTCATGGCCGTGTACAAAGGGAAAAAGCCTGCCTATCCCAATTATTCCCTCTTCGCGGCCGACCTCTCCCGGCCTGCCCGCAAGGCGGAGCTGAAAGGCGTTCCGTACATCGGCAAGGGTAAGCAGCTTTCCCTGGCGGAGGCCGGCCTGCAGGACGAAGCTACCGGCATCCGGGGCTGGCGCTTCAAATGGGGCGCTACGGGCATCTGCCCGCTGGGTGACGGCCGCTGGTATTTTTCTGAGAATGGCAGCGACAAAAAGACCAAGATTCAAAACAGCACCCTCCGGCTATATAACTGGACCGGCGACCCTGAACATCCGTTCGAAGCGCTGGGGAATCAGAAGGGCGGAAAACCGATCCGCATCGCCTTTATCACGGACAACCACTATTCGGTGGGTTCGAAAGCCGGGGCGGACCTGATTGCTTGCATCGACGATATCAACTCCCTGCCCGACATTGATTTCGTGGTGATGGGCGGGGATATTACCGATTTCGGGGCCGATACCGAACTGCGCGACGTAAAGGCCCTCTTCGACCGCCTCAAGTATCCCTACTATGTGGTGGCGGGCAACCACGACGCCAAATGGTCCGAGAGTGGCTGCAACACGCACAAAGAGACGTTCGGTTACGAGCATTTTTCCTTCGACTGCAAAGGCTGGCGCTTCATCGGCTGCAACAGCGGCCCGGACATGCGGATGGCCCCGGCCCTGATCCCGCGCGAGGCGATGGTCTGGCTGGAAGGCCTGGAGCCGGGCAGGAAGACCATTTTTTTCAACCACTTCCCGCAGGACTCATCGGTCCTGAACTATTTCGATGTCACGCGCGAACTCAAACGCATCGGCACCCGCTTCGAGGTGGGCGGCCACTGGCATCGCAACGTCAAAATGGATTATGACGGGCTGCCGGCCATCCTCGGCCGTTCGGCCCTTTCGGCCGGGAAGGAACCCGGATACAATCTCATCACCCTGGATGGCAACCATGTGAGCGTCAGCGAACGCCGCATCCGCAACGGAAAGGCCGAGCAGCTGGATCCCTGGTATGAAAGGGACCTGAAGCCCGTCCGGGATACCGTTACCTATGATGCCGACGGCCTGCCCGCCAGCTATCCGTGGATGCGGTACGATGTGAACGCCGCGTTTCCGCAGGTAAAGGAAGTCTGGAAGGTGCGTGAGCAGGCCAATATCGTGGCGGGATTCGCCCGCGACGGTGACCGCGCCTGGTACACGACGGCATCCGGCCAGCTGTGCTGCATCAACCTCAAAGATGGCAGCAAGCAATGGTCTGCCGCGTTCCCGGGCAAGATTTTCTCCACACCCGCCTATGGAGACGGGAAGGTGGTTTTCGGTTGTACGGATGGCGGCATCTATGCCGTTGATGCCGTTACGGGATCTACTTGTTGGATGCAGAAAGCGGCCAAGTCCGTGCTCGGTTCGCCGGTGATTTTCGACGGAAACGTCTTTGTGGGCGCTTCGGACGGCACGTTCCGTTGCCTGCGGCTGACGGATGGCGCTCCGGTGTGGACCTTCGACGAGGTGCAGGGATTCGTGGAATGCCGGGCGTTCGTGGATGCGCAGCAGGTGGTCTTCGGTACGTGGGAGAACCGCCTGTATTCGCTGGATACCCGCACGGGATCGCTCCAGTGGACCTGGAAGTGCGCGAAACCCTCCCGGATGTATTCCCCGGCCGCCACGTGGCCGGTAAAATCGGCCGGAAAGATATTTATTTCGGTGCCCGACCGCTGCCTCTATGTGCTGGATGCGCGTACCGGTGAGCAACTTGCCTGCCGGGAACAGTGTGCGCGGGAGGCCATCGGCCTGTCGGAGGATGGCCGGACGGTTTATACCAAATCGATGTGGCATCGCCTTTTTGCCTGGAACGCCGCGGATGCGAGCGCCAAATGGGCGGTGGAATCCACGGCCGGTTATGAAATCTCGCCGACCGCCCTTGTGGAAAAGGACGGGGTGGTGCTGATGCCTACCGACAAGGGCAACCTGCTCGCTTTTTCCGCTTCCGACGGCAGCCTGCTGTGGAAGCACAAATTATCCATTGCGATGGTGAACCCTCTGCTGGTCTGGACCGATCAGGGACACCTGCTGATCCTCGCCTCGACGATGGACGGAACGATAACTTTGTTAACCATTTCATAATGATGAGAAATCTGATTGTCTCGCTGGCGTTACTGTCCGCCTTGTGGACCCTGCCGGCCGCCGCGCAGAAAATGCAGCCTTGGGAGGACCCTGGCGTGTTCGAAATCAATCGTTTACCGATGGCAGCCACCTTCGCTACAACCCCGACGTGTTCCCTGTCGTTGGACGGGGAGTGGGATTTCCGCTACGAAAACGGCGACTGGGGTACGATCCGCGTGCCGGGCATGTGGGAACTTCAGGGCTATGGTGAGCCGATTTATATCAACATGGGATACGCCTGGAAGGGCCATTTTGAGCATAATCCGCCTTTCGTAGCCCAGGAACACAATTACAGAGGCGTGTATCGCCGCACCTTCCAGCTCGATAAGGACTGGATGGGCAAGCAGATCTGCCTGTGCATCGGCAGCGTAACGTCCAACGTGCAGGTTCGTGTGAACGGGAAGGCCGTCGGCTACAGCGAAGACAGCAAGCTGGAAGCGCGTTTCGATCTCACCAAATACGTTCGTGAGGGCGAGAATACGCTGGAACTGGAGGTGATGCGCTGGTGCGACGGAACCTACCTCGAAGACCAGGATTTCTGGCGCTTGACGGGTATCGCCCGTGGGGTGGAACTCTATACAAGAGAGTTGGAACGCGTTGAGGATGTGCATATTGTGGCCGGGATGGACGGCCACGCATCCATCGTCGCAGAAGTGACGCCGGGTGTGGCTTCGGCCGTTTTTTCCATCTTTGCCCCTTCGGGCGAAAAAGTTGCCTGTGCCGAAGTGACCGTGCCGAAAAAACGCGAAAAATCTGAAAACGGCCGGGTGGTGCTCCGCACGTCGATGCAGGTCGATCGGCCCGCCCTCTGGAGCGCTGAATCTCCGTCGCTGTACGCTTTGAAAGTGGAGGCGAAAGACCGCAAGGGAGCGGTTCGCGAGACGGCCGGGCTGGATTTCGGCTTCCGCACCGTGGAAATCAAGAACGCGCAACTCCTGGTGAACGGCCAGCCGGTACTCATCAAGGGCGTAAACCGTCACGAACTCAGCGAGACGGGCGGATATGTTGTTTCCGAGGAGGAGATGATTCGCGATATCCGTATTATGAAGCAGCTGAATATCAATACGGTACGAACCTGCCACTATCCCGATGATCCTCGCTGGTACGCCCTGTGTGACCGTTATGGTCTCTACGTAATCGACGAGGGAAATATCGAATCGCATGGAATGGGTTATGAAGAACGGACCCTGGCCCGGCGGGAGGACTTCCTCCAGGCCCACCTGGTGCGTGACCGCCGGATGGTGCTGCGGGATTTCAACCATCCCAGCGTCATTATCTGGAGCCTGGGAAACGAAGCGGGCAACGGCCCCAATTTCGAGGCCTGCTACCGGATGGTCAAGGAAATGGACCCCTCTCGTCCGGTTCAGTACGAACGTGCGCAGCTGGAATGGAATACCGATATCTTCTGTCCGATGTACAAGCGGCTGGAAAAGTGCGTGGAGTATCTGGAAAGCCAGCCGACCCGGCCGCTCATCCAGTGCGAATACGCCCACGCGATGGGGAATTCGATCGGCAACTTCAAGGAGTACTGGGACCTGATCCGGAAGTATCCGTCTTTCCAGGGCGGCTGCATCTGGGACTTCCAGGACCAGGCGCTGCGCTGGCCGTCGAAGCAGGGCGGCACCGACCATATCTTCGTCTTTGGCGGCGACTTCAATGAATATGACGCCTCTGACGGTTCGTTTAACTGCAACGGTGTCATCGCTGCCGACCGCAGCCTGCATCCGCATGCCTACGAAGTACGTTATCAGTACCAGAACATCTGGACGACGCTTGCTTCGGCCTCCCCGCTTACCCTGCGGGTCCGCAACGAGCACTTCTTCATCCCGCTGGACCGGTATCGCATGGAATGGGAATTGCTGCAGGATGGCCGGACGGTTCGGACGGGGGTGGTGGAGAAACTCACCGTTGCTCCGCAGAAAAGTGTCGATATCGCGCTGGAAGGCGTCCCGTCGGGCCTGAAGGGCGAATTGCTGCTGAATGTCCGGTATACGCTGAAGGAGGCCGATGGCATCCTGGAAGCCGGCGAACAGGTGGCGTATGACCAGATCGTGCTGCAGAAGGCCTCCGTGCGGGTTCCGGGCAACCATTTCACCGAACAGGCGATGGTGCGTGAAGAGACGGCGTCTGCGCTTTCCTTCCGGACCGGGGACTGGCGCGTGACCTTCGATCGTGCAACCGGCTTCCTGACCGCGTTCTCCGCGGCGGGAAAACAGCTGCTGGCCGAGCCGCTCACGCCTTCGTTCGGCCGGGCGGTGACCGAGAACGACATGGGCGCCAAGTTCCATGAAAAGATGGCCGTCTGGCTCTATCCGCAGTGGCGGCTGGAAGATTGGTCCGAAGAAACCGACGATGCCGGGACGGTGACGCTGACGGCGGTTTATGCCCCGGTGGCCGGCGCCCGGGTGAAGATGACGTATTCCTTGAATGGCGACGGCGGCGTAACCGTGTGTGAGCAGATGGAAGATGCCGGCAGTCTGGCCAAGGCACCGGACCTGTTCCGTTTCGGGGTCAAACTGGCCATGCCGGGATCCTTCGATACCCTGGATTTCTATGGCCTGGGACCTTGGGAGAATTATGCCGACCGCTGCAGTGCCGCCTTGCTGGGGCACTACCGCCAGGATGTGAACGACCAGTATCATTATGGTTATGTCCGTACGCAGGAGTCCGGCAACCATTGCGGCCTGCGCTGGCTGCAGGTGGTCGATGCCTCCGGTACCGGCCTGGAAGTGACGGCACCGGAGCCTTTCTCGGGCAGTGTGCTGCCATTCAGACAGGCCGAACTGGATTGCACTGTCAATGGAACGCCTAAGCGCAAGAATCCTTTTTCCCGTCAGCCCGGTGCCCCGCAGCATTCTCTTTCGCTGAAGGCGCTCGCGCATGAAAACGACCGCGCGAATGGCCTGACGCATGTCAATGTAGATGCGGTGCAGATGGGCGTGGGCGGTATTGATTCCTGGGGCCAAACCCCGCTGGAGAAATATATGCTGCATCCGAAGGAACGCAGCTTTACCTTCACCCTTCGTCCGGTTACGAACCGGGTGCTATAGTCAGCTGGCTGCGAAAGTGCCAAAGTACAATACCTACGGTCACGCTGACGTTGAGGGAGTGCTTGGTGCCCCACTGTGGGATTTCCAACGACAGATCGGAGGCATCGACCACATCCTGGCCGACGCCTTCGACTTCGTTACCGAAGACAATGGCATAGTGCTTACCCGGTTCGGGGCAGAAAGACTCCAACGATACAGAATGGACAGTTTGTTCCACAGTGACGAGCGTGTATCCTTCCGCGCGGAGGGCTTCTACGGCGTCGGAGGTTCGGTCAAAATGCTCCCAGGGGACGCTGTCTTCCGCTCCGAGGGCCGTTTTGTGAATTTCCGCTGAAGGAGGTACGGCGCAAATACCGCACAATACAACTTTATCAGCCTTGAAGGCGTCAGCGCTGCGGAAAGCGGAGCCTACGTTATGGGCGCTGCGCACATTGTCCCGCACCACTGCAATTCCGCTGCCAGCCGTAGCGCGATACTCTTCCGGGCTCAGCCGGTCCAATTCGATATTCAACCTTTTGCGATTGTTCATCCGTCCGTTTCTTTTTTCCGCAGCAAAGATACAAAAACCTTTGCAGGGGTGGTAATTTTTCAGTAGCTTTGTATCCTGTTAGTTAGCAAGGCGTATTATGAAACAGGATTTACAGGTTTTTGACCTTATCAAGAAAGAGAAAGAGCGGCAGTCTGCCGGATTGGAACTCATCGCATCAGAAAATTATGTGAGCAATCAGGTATTGGAAGCCATGGGCAGCATCTGCACCAATAAATATGCGGAAGGCTATCCGGGCAAACGCTACTATGGTGGGTGTGAGGTGGTGGACCAGATTGAGCAGCTGGCCATCGACCGGCTCTGCCAGTTGTATGATGCGGAATATGCCAATGTGCAGCCGCATTCGGGCGCCCAGGCCAACATGGCCGTCATCATGGCCTGCCTGAAACCGGGCGATACCTTCATGGGCCTGGATCTTTCCCAGGGCGGTCACCTGACCCACGGCTCGCCGGTGAATGCCTCCGGTCTGCTGTACAACGCCGTGGCCTATGGTCTGAATCCGGACACGGGCTGCATTGACTATGACAAAATGGAGAAGACGGCCCTGCTCTGCAAGCCGAAGTTAATCATCGGCGGTGCCTCGGCCTATTCCCGTGAGTGGGATTACGAGCGGATGCGTGCCATTGCCGACAAGGTGGGCGCACTCTTGTGGATCGACATGGCTCATACCGCCGGCCTTATCGCCGCCGGCCTGCTGAAGAATCCGGTCAAATATGCCCATATCGTCACTTCTACCACCCACAAGACCCTCCGTGGCCCGCGTGGCGGCGTGATCCTGATGGGCAAGGACTTCGACAATCCCTGGAGCCTGACCACTCCGAAGGGCGAGGTGAAGAAGATGAGCGCCATTCTTAATTCCAGCGTATTCCCCGGTGTACAGGGCGGCCCGCTGGAGCATGTCATTGCCGCCAAGGCCGTAGCCTTTTTCGAAGCTCTCCAGCCGGAATTTGTCGCCTATCAGAAGCAAGTTGTCGCCAATGCGAAGACCATGTGCGATGCCTTCCTGGGCAAAGGGTATAAGATTATTTCCGGTGGAACGGACAATCACCTGATGCTCATCGACCTGCGTACCAAGTTCCCGGATCTGACGGGCCGTCTGGCAGAGAAGGAGCTGGTAAAAGCCGACATCACCGTCAACAAGAATATGGTACCATTCGACAGCCGCTCGCCTTTCCAGACTTCCGGTCTGCGCATCGGCACGCCGGCCGTGACCTCCCGCGGGTTCGTGGAGAAGGATATGCTTGATATCGTTGAACTGATAGACTCGGTGCTGGCATCGGCTGCTTATCACGCCGAGGCACTTGCTGCCAAGGAGCCTACCGAGGCCCAGCAGCAGGAGCTTGCCGGACACCGGGCGGTGCTGGAGGATGTGAAGAAGCGCGTCCACATGCTGACGAGCGGTCGTCCGTTGAACAATTATTAATCTTCATATGAAAAGAATCCTCTTTCTGGCGCTTTCGCTGGCCGTGTTGTCCTGCGGCCCGAAAAAGGCGGAACTGCTTCCTGCAGAGAATTTCTCCGGTTCGGTTGACGGCAAGCCCGTCTCCCTTTACACCCTGAAAGGGGGAAAACTGATTGCCCAGTACACCAACTTCGGTGGCCGCGGGGTGACGCTTTTTGCGCCGGATCGCCATGGCAACATGCGCAACATCGTAGTGGGCCATGCCACCCTGGACGAGTATGTCCATCCGGTCGGCGAGCGCTTCCTGGGTGCCTGCGTGGGACCGGTGGCCAACCGCATCGGCGGGGCGCATTTCTGCATCGGCGAGGAACTTTTCTCGACTCCCGCGAATGACAACGAGGTGAATACCCTGCACGGTGGATTCATCGGCCTGGACAACGTGGTGTGGGATGTGGAGGCGGTGACCGATTCGTCGCTCACCCTGCATTTCCTGCATCCCGACGGCATGGAAGGCTATCCCGGCAACCTGGACATCACCATGACCTACAGCCTCACGTCGAAGGATGAGCTCCGGGTCGATTATCGCGCCACCACCGATGCGCCCACCCCGGTGAACATCTCCCACCATCCCTTCTTCAACCTCCGCGGCGAAGGGGAGGGAACGGTGGAGGACTATGCCATGTGCATCAATGCCGACGGCTTCCTTCCCATCGATTCGCTCAGCATCCCGCTGGGTTATATCGCCCCGGTGGAAGGGACTCCGTTCGATTTCCGCACCCCGCATCCCATCGGCGAACGCATTGGGGAGGACGATGTGCAACTTCGCAATGCGCGCGGGTATGACCACTGCTGGTGTCTGAACAAAACGGCTCCCGGCGCGCTGGAAAGCGCCTGCACGGTGTACGATCCCGTAAGCGGCCGCTGTGTCGAGGTAATCACCGACCAGATCGGACTGCAGTTCTACAGCGGCAATTTCTTTGACGGGAATACCATCGGTTCCAACGGCTCGAAGCAGGAGTTCCGTTCCTCCTTTGTGTTGGAAACGCAGCAGTTCCCCGACGCTCCCAATCAGCCCGCCTTCCCGTCGATCCTGCTCCTTCCCGGACAGACCTATACCCACACGGCCCTCTATCGTTTTTCCGCCCGTTAGACGGAACGCCCGCGGGCGTGTGTGACAAATTGTCAGTCCGTGTCTTCATGGCACGGGCTTTGTTTTTTCCATGGACGGTCCTTCGGGACAAAAGATGCATAAACAAATAAAAAAGTAATAAGTATGATCAGACCATTGGCAGACAGAGTCTTGATCGAGCCCAAGGAGGCCGAAACCAAGACCGCATCGGGACTTTACATTCCTGATACCGCAAAAGAAAAACCGCAGCAGGGTGTCGTTATCGCAGCCGGACCCGGCAAGAAGGACGAACCCATGGAGGTAAAAGTAGGCGACCAGGTGCTCTATGGCAAATATGCCGGCACCGAGGTAACGGTGGAAGACAAGAAATACCTTATTGTCAAACAGTCGGACATTCTGGCAATTCTGTAAATCATTAGGAGGAAAGCATTATGGCAAAAGAGATAAAATTCGACGTGGACGTTCGTTCCCGTATGAAAGAAGGCGCGGATGCGCTGGCAAACGCCGTCAAGGTAACGCTGGGTCCGAAAGGCCGCAACGTGGTGATTGACAAGAAATTCGGTGCTCCTCAGGTGACCAAGGACGGTGTAACCGTAGCCAAGGCCGTGGAGCTGGAAGACAGCTTCGCCAACATGGGCGCCCAGATGGTCAAGGAGGTCGCTTCCAAGACCAACGACCAGGCCGGTGACGGTACCACCACCGCTACAGTGCTGGCCCAGTCCATCATCAATGTCGGTATCAAGAACGTGACCGCAGGTGCCAACCCGATGGACCTCAAGCGCGGTATTGACAAGGCCGTGGCCGCCGTCGTGGAGAACCTGAAGAAGCAGAGCCAGAACGTGGGCGACGACTACTCCAAGGTGGAGCAGGTGGGTACCGTTTCGGCCAACAACGATGCATTCATTGGTAAACTCATCGCCGATGCTATGTCGAAGGTGAAGAAGAATGGTGTCATCACCGTTGAGGAAGCCAAGGGTACCGAGACCGAGGTGAAAGTGGTCGAAGGTATGCAGTTCGACCGTGGGTACATCAGCCCGTACTTCATGACCGATGGCGAGAAGATGGAGGCCCTGCTGGACAATCCGTTCATCCTCGTGACCGATAAGAAAATCTCCACGATGAAGGATCTGATGCCGATCCTGGAGCCGGTTGCCCGTGAAGGCAAGAGCCTGCTCATCATCGCGGAAGATGTGGACGGCGAGGCGCTGACCACCCTGGTGGTGAACAAACTTCGTGGCACCCTGAAGATCGCTGCCGTCAAGGCTCCTGGTTTCGGTGACCGCCGCAAGGAAATGCTGCAGGATATCGCCATCCTTACCGGTGCAACCGTGATCTCCGAGGAGCGCGGCTACACCCTGGAGAACGCAACGCCCGACATGCTCGGTAAGGCCGAGAAGGTGACCATCTCCAAGGAGAATACCACCATCGTAGGCGGCGCCGGAAAGGCAGCCGAGATCGAAGACCGCGTAGCGGCTATCAAGAAACAGATTGAAATCACCACTTCCGATTACGATCGCGAGAAGCTCCAGGAGCGTCTGGGCAAGCTCGCCGGTGGCGTGGCTGTCCTGTACGTAGGCGCTACCACCGAGGTGGAGATGAAAGAGAAGAAAGACCGCGTAGAGGATGCACTCAACGCGACGAAGGCGGCTGTCGAGGAAGGTTATCTGCCGGGTGGCGGCGTGGCCTACATCCGCGCGACGGAGGCCCTGGCTGGCCTGAAGGGTGACAACGATGACGAGACCACCGGTATCCACATTGTGGCCCGTGCCATCGAGGAACCGCTCCGCCAGATTGCCGAGAATGCCGGTGTGGACGGCAGCGTGATCGTCCAGAAGATCAAAGAAGGGAAGGGCGACTTCGGTTTCAATGCCCGTACCGGTGAGTACGTGAAGATGTACGAGGCCGGCGTGATCGATCCGACCAAGGTGGCCCGTGTGGCCCTGGAGAATGCCGCTTCTGTTGCCGGCATGTTCCTGACCACCGAGTGCGGCATCGTGGACATCCCCGAGAAGGAGCCCGCAGCCCCGGCCATGCCTGCCGGCGGTATGATGTAATCATTACCATTTTCCATAAAAAGGCCCGTGTCTCAGGATGCGGGCCTTTTTTTTGGTAGAAACCGAAAAACTGATTAACTTTATCTCGTGAGCCTTGGTGCCCGCAACATAATTAGTACACATATCAGATGAAAAAAGCCTTATTGTCAGTCGTATGGATGGGAATTCTGGTGGCGGGATGCTGCCGGGATGAGGGAAAGGCAGCCTGGGAAAAACTGAACCGGCAGGCTGCGCAGGAATATCTCGAGCCGGTCCGGCCGGGTTATGAAGGGCGCAATCCCTATTGGAACGGCTTTGCCAAAAAGTTTATCTATGCGCCCGCCTTCGGCTTTGCGGACGTGAGCGGGGCGGTAAAATACCGTTTCGAGTTGTCCCAGGAAGGAGGGAACTGGTCCTTCGAAGCCCGGCGGCCCTGTGAACCGCTGTCGAAGGTGTGGAACGAGATACCGGTGGGGAAGACCGAACTGACGGTCCTGGCCCTGGACGCGTCCGGAACGGTGATTGACACCGCTGGGGTGCGCACCTTCCTCCGCGATTATCCCTTTGCCGGTCCCTATCGGCCCGCGCTGCTCGACTACCGGACGGCGGCGGTAAAGGGAGCCTTGTACAACCATACGATGCCCGCGGTGCGCTGGTGGCGTGACCATATCGAACCGGATATGTCCTACCCCCACAATACCTATCCTTGCAAGATTATCGGGGCGACCATCCGCAATGAGTGCCTGGTGGCCCGGTTGCTTCCGGACCGCCGCGAGGAAGCGTTGCAGATCGCACGGAATGCCGCGCAGTTCCTCGTGGACCAGAGCCGCCCCGAAGGCGATCCGCTGGCTTTTTTCCCGCCGACCTATTATAAGGACCTGGAGGCATCCCGCCGCGATTGGAACCAGGGAAAGACCATGGTGTTGGAAGCGCTTTCGGCCGCACAGGCCTTCATGGACCTCTTCGATGCAACGGGGGAGCAGGGCTGGTATGATCGCGCCCTGGCCATAACGCGGACCTATGCAAAACTGCAGCGCGAGGACGGCTCTTTGCCGGTGAAGGCGGATTTTGTGACGGGTGAGCCGGTAAACGCCTCCTGTGCGATGCTGCATCCCCTGCTGAACTGGCTGCGTCGGCTGAAAGAGCAATATGGCGTGGAAGAATTCGAACCCATGCGAGCCCGCGCCTTCAACTGGATGCGCGAGGTGGCCCTGGAACGCTTCGATATGACGGGACAGTTCGAAGATGTGTCGGTGCTGAACCTGGAACCCTATCAGAATCTAACCAACTGTACAGCTGCTCCTTACGCCTCGTATCTGCTTCGGCAGGCGGCCCCCGCGGACCGGGATATCGCGGATGCACGGGACCTGATCCGCCTGAGCGAGGACCAGTTCGTCCACTGGGACTGGCCGGAAAATCCGGATGGCTTCAAAAAGAACTGGACGCCTTGTGTGCACGAGCAGTACCATTACGAGATGCCGGTGGACAACAGCGCCTGCAATGTGGCGAACGCCTGGCTGGATTGGTTCGATGTGACGGGAGACCGCCTGGCATTCGAAAAGGCGAAGGCCCTGATTGACAGCATTACCTTGATGCAGAATCAGAACAACGGCCAGCTTCCCACTACCTGGGAGTGGCGGCCGGCTTACAAAGACCGCAACCGAACCTATTGGATCAACTGCTCCTTTTCCTCTATCCGTACCTTGCTTCGGATGGCAGAATACCCTTTGTGATTCCAGTTTTTTTTATTAAATTTGTAGGTTAACTGATTGCAACAAGATGAATAGCAAAAAGATTCTTATTCTCGGAAGCAGCAATACGGACATGACCATCAAGTCGGCCGTGCTGCCCGTCCCGGGCCAGACGGTGACGGACGGACTGTTCTATATGGGACCCGGCGGAAAGGGCGCCAATCAGGCGGTTGCAGCCGCCCGGCTGGGCGGTGACGCCAAGTTGGTCTGCAAGGTGGGCAAGGATATTTTCGGAGACAATGCGGTGAAACATTATCAGGAAGAAGGCCTGGATGTGAGCGGTGTGTTGCGCAGCGACCTGCCTTCGGGCATCGCCCTGATCAATGTCGATGCGAAAGGGGAGAACTGCATCGCGGTGGCTCCCGGCGCGAATACCGATATCACCGAGGCGGAAATCGATTCCATCGCGGAGGAGATCCGCGCGGCGGCCATTCTGCTGCTCCAGCTGGAAATTCCGCTTCCGGCGGTGATGCGGGCGGCGAAAATCGCCCACGAGGCCGGGGTGAAAGTGGTTCTGAATCCGGCTCCCTATCGTCCGCTTCCCGACGAGATTTTCCGCTATGTTGACCTGTTTATCCCGAACGAAACGGAACTGGCGGCTTTCTCCGGCATGCCGGTGGAGAACCAGGAGACGGCGCTCGCCGCTGCCCACGCGATGGTGGAGAAGGGCGTGAAGGAAATCATCGTCACCCTGGGCTCGAAAGGCTCGCTGATAACCGATGGCGTTTCGGTACGGCCGGTGCCTTCGTTCAAGGTCCAGGCCGTGGATACCACTGCGGCGGGCGACACCTATTGCGGAGCCCTCTGCGTGGCCCTTTCCGAAGGGAAACCCTTGGAGGAGGCGGCCCTGTTTGCCAGCAAAGCCTCATCGCTGTCGGTTACCAAGGCCGGCGCGCAGGCATCGATGCCGTATCGTAAAGAGATTGTTATATAATTTTTAAGATATGTTTATTGTTCCTACTTATGGCGTGGCGGTGGCCCTTTGCTTCGTCACCATGTTATGCTGGGGCTCCTGGGGAAATACCCAGAAACTGGCCGCCAAGAGCTGGCGCTACGAGCTCTTCTACTGGGACTATGTCATTGGTATGGTCCTCTTTGCCCTGTTACTGGCCTTTACGCTGGGCAGCATCGGCTCTGAAGGCCGCTCCTTCCTGCCCGACCTGGCGCAGGCGTCGGCTTCCAGTATCCTTTGGATCCTGGTGGGCGGTATCATCTTCAATGCCTCCAACATCCTGCTGTCGGCCTCGATTTCCCTGGCTGGCATGTCGGTAGCCTTCCCCTTGGGCGTCGGTATCGCCCTGGTGATGGGTGTGGTGAACAACTATCGCGTGGCAGTGGCCCAGGGCGCCAAGACGGGCAATGTGACCCTGCTGGTGCTGGGTGTTATCCTCGTGGTGTGCGCCATCGTGGCCAACGGTGTCGCCTCCGGCCGCAAGGGCGACGGGGATGTGGCCAAGGCAGACCAGAAGAAAGGCATTGTGCTGGCCCTGATTGCCGGTCTGGTGATGTCGTTCTTCTCTTCCTTCGTCATGCGGGCCATGGATACGACCAACTTCGTTACGCCGGAAGCCGGAAAGGTTACCCCTTACACGGCCATCGTAATCTTCACCCTGGGCGTGCTCGTGAGCAACTTCCTGTTCAATACCCTCGTCATGCGCAAGCCTTTCGTGGGTGAACCGGTAGCTTACAGCGCCTATTTCAAAGGCGACTTCAAGACCCATCTGGTGGGCGTGCTGGGCGGCTCCATCTGGTGCCTGGGTACGGCTCTCAGCTATATCACCGCTGAAAAAGCCGGTCCTGCCGTTTCCTATGCCCTGGGTCAGGGCGCACCGCTTGTGGCGGCCCTGTGGGGCGTGTTCATCTGGAAGGAATTCAAGGGTGCCAAGAAGGGGACCGGCGTCCTCCTGGCCGCGATGTTCGTCCTGTTCCTCGTAGGCTTGGCCTGCATCGTGAAGGCCGGTATGTAGTATGAGGTTTTCCAGTATCGTTTTTCTTATGGCTTCTCTCACCTTTGCGGGAGAAGCCGTTTTGGCTCAGCCTTCCTCTGATCCGATTCCCGTTATCATTGAAACGGATCTGGGCAATGATATCGATGATGCGCTGGCGCTCGATCTGGCGTATCAGGCCGTCTGCGACGGTAAGATTGATTTGAAGATGGTCAGCGTTCACAAGAAAAGTCCGACAGCCTGTGCCTATGCCGACATCCTGAACCGCTGGTACGGGTACCCGGAGGTCTGTGTGGCGCAAGCCCGCACCCCCGTGGAAAACAACCAGGCGTGCGACTATACGGTGCCGGTGGTGGAAGGCGGGGCCTTCCCGGGATCGGGCCACTATGCAGACGGGAACTTCCCCGATGCGGTAACGCATTACCGCCGCCTCCTGTCGTACAGTGAAGACCGCAGCGTGGTGATCATCTCGCTGGGCTTCGCCACCACGCTGGCGCAGTTGCTGGATACACCGCCGGATGAGTACAGCACGTTTAACGGCCGCGAGCTCGTCTCGCGCAAGGTGAAATACCTTTCCATCATGGCGGGCAGTTATGGCCCCAAACAGCGGGCGGAGTTCAACGTGGTGAACGATCTGCCAGCCATGCGGAAACTTTTCGACCAGTGGCCGACTCCCATCTACCAGAATCCCTTCGAACTCGGGAAAATGGTGATGTATCCTGCATCGGCCGTGCAGCCGCAGGGGACGCATCCGGTATTCGATGCGTACAAGGCCTACCAGCAGATGCCGTACGACCGTCCGTCGTGGGATATCCTCTCGGTAGCGTGGGTGCTGCATCCCGAGCTGTTCGGGGTAGGCGAGGACGTGACGGTTTCGGTCGATGAAAAAGGCTTCAACCACGTGCGTCCGGGCGGGAAGCATCATATCCTGTCCCTGACGCCGCAGCAGGCCGATTCGCTGAGGGCCTATGTGGTGGCGGAAACCACCCGCGGTCCCCGGTACCTGACACCTTGGCAGGAAGGCTGCCTGGATATCCACAGCCTCGCAACCGGGCAGGGAGACTGCACTTTCCTGGCCCTCCCCGACGGGACGACCTGGATGATCGATGCCGGCGATATCGGGATGCCGAAGGGCCGCCCCGGCTGGTCCGGGACGATTCCCGATGACCGAATCTCTGCGCCCGACCGGATTGTGAACTATATCCGCCATTTCTCTCCTTCGCCCGATCACCTGGACTATGTGATGGTGACGCATTTCCATACCGATCACATGGGTGCCCGCCGCAGGGGGATGCGCATCGGTCCGGACGGCTACGTGCTGTCGGGTTTATCGGCGGTTGGCCAGCACATCCGGTTCGACCGCCTGATCGACCGGGACTGGCCGGATTATTCCTTCCCTTCCCGCGATAATATCCTCAAGGAATGCAATTTCATGAACGATTACTGGAAGTTCTGCGAGGTTATGCAGGGGCGCGGGATGAAGATGGAGCGTTTCGAAATTGGCAGTAACAAACAGTTTGCCTTGCTGAAAAATCCGCGCGGATATGATTTTGAGGTGCGCAACCTGTGCGCGAATGCCGAAGTCTGGACCGGAAAGGGGAAGAAAACCCGGAAAATGTATACCGGCGATCCGCTCCTGTTCGACGAGAACTTGAACAGCTGCGGCATCCTGCTGCGATACGGAGATTTTACCTATTATAATTGTGGGGACCTTGCGGGTGGCAATCATCCGGCTTATCCCTCGCACGACCGGGCCCAGGAGGATTTCCTGGCCGATGTAGTGGGCAAGGTGACCGTGATGAAAAACGGCCACCACGGGTCGATTGATTCGTCCTCGCCGAAACTCATCGCCGCATCCCGTCCCGAGGTGCATCTGTTCATGGCGGCCCATCGGCAGCATCCGTACACGGGAACGATGCGCCGGCTGACGGACCGGATGCTCTATCCCGATCCGCGGGAATTCTTCGTGACATCGGAATGGGGACGGAAGGATCTGGGGGAGGAAATGTGGTGGTACCTGCGGCCCTGCGGTCATATTGTGGTGCGGGTCTATCCCGGCGGCAAGCAATATCAGGTGTTTGTCTTGGATGTCAATGCCGGCGATTATCGCATCAAATATACCGGTTCTGTCAAAAATGTTCAAAAGTAAATCCTTGTATATGAAAAAGTTATTTCTCTCTTTCTTTCCGATGATGCTGTCGCTGGCGATGGCCGCACAGCCGAAAATCATGTCTCACCGGGGATTCTATGCCAAGGAAGGGGCATTTGAAAACACGCTTACGGCCTTGAAAAACGCCCAGGAATTCCGGTCCGATGCCGTGGAACTGGACGCTCATCTGACGGTGGACGATTCGCTCGTGGTCCTTCACGGACCGAAAATCGCCAAAACGCAGGTGGAGGCGCAGAAAAGCACCTTCGAGCAGGTGCGCGCCTGCACGCTTCCCAATGGCGACAAGGTACCCACCCTGCGCGAATACTTCGCTCAGGCGAAGCAGACTCCCTCGCTGATGCTCTTCCTGGAACTGAAGTCGCATCCCACTCCCGAGCGCGAGACGCAGCTGGCCGAAAAAGTGCTGTCGCTGTGTGACGAAATGGACATGTACGGACAGACGGTTTTCATCTCGTTCAGTTACCATCTGTGTGACGAGGTGCTGCGCCTGCATCCCGGTGCCAGGGTCATGCCCATTTCAGCGACGAAGAAGATGCCCGAACCTGCTGCGCTGAAGCAGAAGGGTTATGTGGGAGTATCCTATTATTACGGGGTGGTGAAAGAGCATCCCGAGTGGCTCGACCAGGCCCGCGAGGCGGGCATGGAGACGGTCCTGTGGCCGGTAAACGATCTGCCGCTGGTCGATGTGGCCAAGGCGCACGGGGTGACGTGGGTATCGACCGATCATCCGGACGAAATGCGCTACCTGCTGGCCATCCTGACCCCGCCGGCGCCCGAGACGCCCCGCATCAACGGGCCGAAGGTTTATGGCGCCCGCCCCGGAGCCGATTTCCTGTTTAAGATCCCTGCCACCGGTGTCCGTCCGATGACTTTTGCCGCTACGGGGCTCCCGAAAGGCCTGTCGCTGGATGAGGAAACCGGCATCATTACCGGTCGTGCCAAAAAGGCAGGGGAGTATCGGGTGATGTTGCGCGCAACCAACGCCCTGGGAGAGAACGAGCGTGAACTGCGGATTGTTATCGGCGATAAAATCGCCCTTACGCCGCCGCTGGGCTGGAATTCCTGGAATGTGTGGGGAAATTCGGTGAGCCAGGAGAAGGTGCTGAGTTCCGCCCGCGCTATGCTGAAGAGCGGTCTGGCCGACTATGGCTGGAGTTATATCAACATCGACGATGGCTGGCAGGGCTTGCGTGGCGGAAAATACAATGCGATCCAGCCCAACAAAAAATTCCCCGATATGAAAGGAATGGTGAATGAGTTGCACGCCGCCGGCCTGAAAGTGGGTATCTATTCCGGACCTTGGGTGGCGACGTATGCCGGTCATATCGGAACGGGCTGCGAGAATGCCGAAGGAACCTACTGGTGGGTGGAAAAGGGCCTGGTCGATGAGGTCTGCAAACTGGACCGCAGTAAGCTCAAGCGGGATTCGCTCTGGTATTTCGGTGCGGTTTCCTTTGCCCGGGAAGATGCGATGCAGTGGGCCGACTGGGGCTTCGACTACCTGAAATACGACTGGGGCCCGAACGATTTGTGGCACCTCAAGGATATGCACGATGCCTTGCGCGCAACCGGGCGGGATATCATTTACAGCATCTCCAATTCCGGTAAGATCCCCATGGCTCCCTACCTGGAGCGGTATGCCGAATGCTGGCGCACCACCGGCGATATCCGCGACGAGTGGAAGAATATGTCCAAGATCGGATTCGGCGGCCAGGATCAGTGGGGGCCGTACAAGAAACCCGGTCGCTGGCCCGATGCCGATATGCTCGTGGTGGGCAAGGTAGGCTGGGGCCCCAAGACGCATCGGTCCCGGCTTACGCCCGATGAACAATATACACACATGACCCTGTGGTCGATTCTGGCTTCGCCGATGCTCATCGGCTGCGACATGGCCGATATGGATGCGTTTACCCGGAGCCTGCTCTGCAACAATGAGGTGCTGGATGTGAACCAGGATCCCCTGGGCCTTCAGGCTTCGCGAGTGGAAGGGGACTGGAACGTGAAAAATGACGGTACCTACGCCATCTATTGCAAACCGCTGGAGGACGGAAGCGTTGCCATTGCCTTGTTTAACCTGACAACGGCTCCCAAACGAATCGGGTTCGTGCCCCGTTCGCTGGGGATGGTGGGAACACAGCACCTGCGCGACCTTTGGCGTCAGCAGGATTTGGGATCGATTTGGTTCCGTGACAGATGGGAGACGGAGGTGGCTCCTCATGGCACCGTTTTTCTACGCGTTACCCCAGGGACGACAGGCGAGCAAATCGTTGGTATGACGAGGTAGAAGGCTGAATCGTTTTAAAATCAGGGTACGCGAAAAAACGCTGAAAATTTTTGAAAAAAGTTTTGGAGGTTAGAAAAAAAGGTGTACCTTTGCATTCCCGTTCGGACAACGAGCGGGATTTTTTGAGAAGTTCATTGAAAAGTTTGGAAGGAAAGTACAAGCAAGTACCGAAAAAGTACAAGAAACGAGAGCGTCAATTCTAAAAGGAATTGAGAGCGTCGGGATCAAGCTAGAATAATAAGTGTATATACAAAGAAGAGTTTGATCCTGGCTCAGGAT
>Ga0256405_10000813_pt1 | contig 95567 bp, 104 predicted proteins | sample RumenRJG_02DNA_FD_189096 | JGI IMG/M metagenome (GOLD analysis project Ga0256405, IMG submission 189096) | Bovine rumen microbial communities from Lethbridge, Alberta, Canada - RJG_02 | ecosystem: Host-associated > Mammals > Digestive system > Stomach > Rumen | place: Canada: Alberta...
TATTGGTGCAGGTGGAAACAAGGCAACTATTGATTTGGTTCGTCAGGGTGTAGTAAATGCTCAGGATATATTCCTTATTAATAGTACATTAAGAGATATTCCTGAAGAATATCGTCAGATGGCTATTGAACTTGAAGGTTCTAATGGCTGTGCCAAAGAGCGTAAGATTGCAGCAAAAATGGTACAGAATAGTATTGATAATGGAGAACTTAAAAATCTTGATACTGTACTTAAGAAGGAGAATGCATTTGTTCTGATTGTAACATCCGCTGAGGGTGGTACTGGTTCTGGTGGATCTTCTGCTTTAGCTAGATACATTTCTGAAGAACTTGGTTTAAGAGTACATGTATGTATTCTTTGTGGGTTTGAGGATGATGCTCGTGGTTTAAAGAATACTATTGATCTCTTTAGAGAACTCAATGAAGATAATAAGATTATTATTGATACTATCTCAAATAAGAAGTTCTTAAGAGAATGTAACAATAATAAGCGTAAGGCTGAGAAAGCTGCAAACAATGAGTTTGTAAATCGTGTTCGTATTCTTCTTGGGCAAAAACTTGTTGATTGTGAGGATAACATCGATGATATGGACTTGCTCAAGGTTACGACTACTCCAGGTTATATGGATATTGTTCACGGTGAGTTTGATAAGGTTAAGAATGTAGAAGAATTCAATGCTGAAGTTAAGCGGCTTATTGATGCTTCTAAATCTTATGAAACAGATCCAAGTTGCATCCGTATTGCAGTAATCATTAATAGAAGCGAAAAGATTGCTGATAATATTGGAGATGCATTTGATATTATTGGAAATGTATATGGTGAAGCTGTTGAAAAATTCACCCATACACAGAGCATTGATGGTGAACCAAACTATATTGATATTATTATTTCTGGAATGAAGATGCCTCTTGATATCATGACTGAAATCTATGAGGACTTTAAGGAGAGACTTGGTAAGGTAGATAATTCTACTGATAATTTTGTAGATGCTTTGAGTAGTCTTGATACTTCTCTTGATGCATTTGACATGGAATTTTCCAGAAAGGGAAAATCTAATTTCCAGAATACTAAGAAAATGGATAACTTCTGATAATCATGGTAACAAATATAGAAGAGCTGGTTCTAGCTCTTCTATATTTTTTTTTATAAGGAGAAAATACTATGAATAATGAAATAAATGAATACTTAGATGCAGTCAAAGAAGGCATTAATAGTGAGGAAGATAACAGAGTACCCGTTCATTTAGAAAGGGGGAAATTAATTATGTACTCATCTGAAGAACTTTTAGAATTGCTTCATAATATTGATTCTATGACTGAAGAGAATGCATATACTTTATTATCTAAAGAGTATCCTATTATCTTTGAACAAATCTTCCGTGTTAAAGATAGAAGCTTTAATTTTCTTTTAGAATCTCAAAAGTTTCTTACTATCATGACACAGGTAGTTATCATGCATCCTGTTAAGTATGATGATTTAATTCATCTTAATGCATTTATTTATAATTATCTTGTATATAAAGACGAAACTAAAGAGAATGAATATCTTAGACACCTTTTGTTTATATTTGGAGAAGCATTGAATAAGAGACCTGTAAGATATCTTCTTGGATGTGATTTAGATAATAGATTGGCTATATTCTTAGCCATTTCTCTACGTTCCTCATTCAATCAGATGGAGAATATAAGACGATTTAATTTCTCACTTGCTACTGCAGTTCCACATATAATTACTGTAAAGAAAGCTATGGATATATATGAAGCTATGTTTGATAAGGTAACAGATTTGATTGTTGGAACTTTATTCGATACATCTATATCCTCAAATTATGATAGTGGATGGGTTACACCTGAAATTAAACAAGCAGATTCAAATATAACTACTGCAATACTTATTATATTAGAATCTATGGTTCCATATGAGATTAGTAAAGTATTATATTCTATTGCAAATGAGTTTAAATGGAAGGGTTGTAAACAAGGCTTATGTAAGATTAGCTTTGATAATCTGAATAGAAATAAATATGTAAAGACTTGTATTTTAATAGACCAGCTTAAAGGAGAAGGAGTTATCTTCCCTTAAGATTTTATACTATTAAAGACATCTAATTGTATAATAGTATAAATGAGAGAGGAGAAAAACAATGAGTGAAAGTCTATTAATTGATGAGTATAAGGCATTACTAACTAAGAAGGGTGTTAAGGAAGCTACTGGAGATATTTTATATCCTACTGGCTTCCTTAACTTTGATTTTTTAAATGGCTATATTGCTGATGGTATGATGCCAGATGGAAGGAAATATAAGTATTATAATATTGGAATTAGTGATGGTTCTATTAATATGGTAATTTCTCGTTCTGGTGGTGGTAAGACTACATTATGTGCACAGATGGCTGCAAATATTATACGTCCATTTCCACAATCTTTTATTATTGAAGAGAATGTAGAAGCAGGTCTTGATTATACTAGACGTATTGCCTTATCTGGATTCTCTAAAGAAGAAATTCAAAATAGATATGTAATTCATAATGAAGGTATCTCTATTGAAGTATTCTTCAATAATATAAAGACTCATATTGATGAGAAGGTTAAGAATAAAGATAAATGGATATATGATACTGGTCATTTTGATATCTATGGTAATCCAATTTATAAATATATGCCTACAGTTGTAATATTGGATTCTCTTGCAATGATTTCTAGTACTTCAATATTAGAAGATGATGAAGTTGCTGGTAATATGAGTGGTGGAGCTGAAGCTAAGAAGATTGCACAATCTATTAGAGCTATATTGCCACATTGTAAGAAAGCTAATGTAATTATCTTTATGATTAATCATATCAATGCAGATATTCAGATTAATCCATATCAGCAGAAGAAAGCTCAGAATATCTATCTCAAACCAGGTGAAACTGTTCCTAAGGGAAATATGCCTATGTATGCTTCCACAAATGTAATTCGAATTGATGATAAGAAAATTAAAGAGAATGAAGCATTTGGATTTAATGGTACATTAAATTCTCTAACTCTGTTAAAGAGTAGAACTGCACCTCCTAACACAAGTACTTCTCTTGTATTTGATCCTACAGCAGATGGATTTGATCCTACATTATCTCTTTACATAATGCTTAAAGAAGATGGAATGATTAATGGTGCTGGAGTAGGTTGCTACTTTGGTGATCATAATGATTGTAAGTTCTCTCAGAAGAATTTTAAAGAGAAATTTGAGCAAAATCCAGAGCTTAGACAATACTTCAAAGAAGCTTGCGAACTGAATTTAACTAGGAAGATAAATCGTGTAACTAATAAATCTAAAGCTGAAGAAGAAACTATAGGCAGCCTTATGAATAATCTACTTGAAGCACGAATCACAGAATAAAATACTTTGAGGAAGGGCCCAGTCCCTTCCTCTTAATATTTTTTCTAAATATATACTATATATATGAGTAGTGTAAAAGCTATATAAAAAATGAAGGGGTGTAGGAAATTTGAACAGTTACAATCTTGAGAAAGATATACAAGAAGTACAACAAACATTAGAGTCTCAGGATGTTACATTAGGAAAAGGCTTAACACAACCATTCAGAGCAACAAACTCTGGTTCAAGAGCAGTCATGCAGGCTACTCAGTCAGAGCAGGTGTTGTCTTTGATTAATATGGAAGCCCCTATTGTATCTACTGGGTTTGAAAATCGTTATATGCAAAATAGTTCTAACTACATAGTTGCTGATTCTAATTATGTAGTTATAGATAAGATCTATAAATATCCATTTGATAAAAATAGTATGCATAAATATCTCGTTATACTATTAGATACAGAAAGAAACTATCTTACTTGTATTGAACGAGTAGGGTTTGAGTATATTACTGAATCATATGGATATAAAATTGGAACATCTTATTTAGATGAACCAATCATTGGGGATATTATTCCTGCTGGAAGTATTCTTAAATCAGGTGCTTCCACAAATAAATATGGAAACTGGCAAGGTGGAGTAAACCTTAAGACAATGTATTGTGCTTATGGTCCTACTACTGAAGATCCAGTGGTTATATCTGAAAGTGTTGCAAAGAATAAGTTAGCATCTCCATTGTTCGATGAAGTTACTATCATGATTAATGATAATGATATTTTGCTAAATCTGTATGGGTCTTTAGAAAATATCAATGATTATAAGACTTTCCCAGATATTGGAGAAGAAGTACAGAATGGTATTCTTTGTGCTCTTAGAAGAGAAAAGAAAACAGAAGAAGCTTTGTTTACTCAAAGATGGGATATGTTGAAAGAAATTATGATCTCTGATGAGAAGTATCCTATCAATAGTGGAACTGTTATAGATATATCTGTATATTGTAATAATCCAGAAGCATTGAGAGCATCTATTTATAATCAGCAGATTCTTAAGTATTATAATGCTCAGAAAGAATATGCTAGAAAAGTAGTAGATAGTGTATCTGTATTATCTTCTAAAGGAATTACAATGTCTAATGAACTTAAGAAAGTTTTGATGGAATGTGAAAAGATCTGTAATGACGCACAATACATCAATGATAATAAGATATATAATGGTATCATTATGAAGATTAATCTTATGCGAGTTTCTGAGATGCAGGAAGGAGATAAGATTACTGATAGATATGGTGGTAAAGGTGTAGTATCTAAGATATTACCAGATGAACTTATGCCACATGTACAGAATTCTCAGGGTGTATGGGAACCTGTAGATATTATATATAATAAGTGTACTTGTGTAAATAGATTGAATCCAGGACAGTTGTTTGAGTGTTCTATAACAGCATATGGTGAAGGTTTGATAGAATATATCTATAAGCATTTGCCATTGGATAATATGGAGAATATCAATAAAGCATGTGGATTAATCTATAAGTATATTAATATAATCTCACCTGTAGAGGCTGAGCATTTTATTAATAACTATAATAGTATGCTTGACGAAGATAAAGGTATATTCATTAGATCTTATATAGATGATGGATGTATCTATATTGTAACTAAACCTATTACTGAAAGTATTGATTTGAGTACTCTTAAGAAATTAAAAGATGAATTTCCATTTATTCAGGTACAGAAACCTGCATTGATTCCTATGAAGGATTCAAATGGTAATCTTCGTAGAGTTATTACAAATAATAAACATATTACAATTGGTAAGAAGTTCATCTTTAGATTAAAGCAGATAGCTGAAGAGAAGTTCTCTGTAGTATCTCTTGGTGCTACAAACATCAGAGGAGAGAATACTAAGAGTAAAGCAGCTAAACATCATAAGAGCAGATTCTCCAATACTCAGGTACGATTTGGAGAGATGGAGTTCTCAGATTTGATGCATATGCTTGATGTAATCATGGTAGATTCTCAGTTAATGAGAATATCTTCATCTCCAATTGGTAGAGCTCAGCATGCAGATTTGCTTAAAGGAAATCCATTTGTGGTTGATATTAAGCTCAATTCTGATGCTAAATCTAGACCAGTTGAGATAGTAAATGCATATCTAAAGACTATTGGATTGAAACTTATAATAGAAAAGGTTAAGAAGAATAACAATATATTTAAGCATATTGGATATTATAAGTTCCAGCCATTAAGAAATAGAGGATTCTTCAAGTCTGTATTTCCAATTACATTGGAACAGGCTGAAAAGATTGTGGATGCATATCTGAAATATAATGGATTGCCTAGAGAAGGTATTCGTCATATGGATCCAGAATCTGTAAGAATTAGGAATACTAGATATATAGTAGAAGCTATTAAGATTTCTGAGATTGCTCATGAGAAGTATGGTATTAATAGTGCTGAAGAGCTTATTGAGAGAATTGAAGAGATTAAGAGACCATTACCTAAAGCATTCCTTAAGGTAGGTATGCAGAAGGTTGGAGGATTTAAACCACCTGAAGAAGAAAAGAAATAAAACTATTCCCAGGTACCAAAAGGTACCTGGGATATCTTTTAAGGAGGAAATAAAATGTATGAATTAGCAAAGAATGCTATACATGAAGCAAAGTCTGGTAATCTAAATTGGATTACTCCAGAGTTTACTAAGTGGATGAATGATACAACTCTATCTATATTAGAATCAAATAATCCAGATTCTGAGATGATGGAGAATGCTTATGCTATATTACTACTTAGCAATATATTATATAATAATACTACTATGGAAATACTTCCATTAGAAGATAGTGTATATGATATGTTAGTAGTAAAGTACAATAATCTTACTGATGGTCAGTCTCCAGTAGGAGCTCCACCAGTTATATTTGATGGAGAATCTCCTAAATTTGTACAAGAAATATCTACAAACAAAGAACTTCCTAAAGTATTTCATCATTATAAAGATAAAGATGAATATGATTTGTTCTATGAAGATATCATGGCTCCAAATACTCCTATGCAAGGATGGTTTGGAGGAGATGATGATATTCTTATAGCTAAGAAGAAGCAAGATATTGGTCATAAATATCCAGAGCTTGCAGGCACATTAGATAAGTGTAAGTATGTATTGAGACATGATGCTCAAGCTAGTGGTATATCTGATGTAAATACAAGCAATGTTCCTGTATTTGAGGATACATTAAACTCTTGGCAAGGGATTGCTATGGCTAATGGGTTATTACTTAATCAGCTTGTGGCTGAATTAAAGTATGATGGTGTAGCAGTAGATCTGGAAGTAGATGGTGATACTGTTATATCTGCATGGAGTAGAGGAGATACTGGTAGAGATAAAGCAGCAGACCTTACTCCAATCTTTGGTGGAATGAAATTCCCAAATGCATATCAAGTTCCTAAGGGAACAGTATTTGGATTACAGACTGAGTGTATCATTACATTTGAGAATATGATGTTATTGAGTACTCAGTTTGGTAAGACGTATAAGAATGCTAGAAATGCTATTATTGGATTACTTGGAGCATTAGATGCTAGAAAGTATTTACCATATATGACTCTAGTTCCTATTAGAACATCTGGTTTGAACTTTGTAGATAGAGAGATTGAAATAACTTTCTTAAACAAGTTCTATACTATGGGTGTAAATATGAAGTATGCTATATTGGATGGAGATTATCATCAACTCTTATTCCAGGTACATGCATTTGTAAATATGGCTCAAGAGTTATCTACAAGCATTCCATTCTTATATGATGGTGTAGTAGTATCTGTAACTAATCAGCATCTTAAGAATGTATTAGGTAGAAAGAATTCAGTGAATAAGTGGTCTACAGCTATTAAGTTTGAGACTTCTAAGAAGAAGACTATATTTACTCATTATACATTCTCTGTAGGTCAGAATGGTGTGATTACTCCAAAAGCTTGGTTTAAACCAGTAGCTTTTATTGGAACTATTCATAATAACACTACTGCTCATTCTTATCAGAGATTTAAGCAGTTAGATTTGAAACCAGGAGATATCGTACAGATAGAATATCGTAATGAAGTTATCTGTTATATATCTAAAGATCCTACTGATCCATATAATATGGCAAATCCTAATCCACCAGTAGAATTTCCTCAGAATTGTCCATGTTGTGGAACACCATTAGTATTCTCTGAAAAGAGTGCTATGTGCCCTAATCCTCATTGTGAGGAAAGGAATATTGGTAGAATGACTAACATGCTTAAGAAGTTATCTCTTAAGGGTTTCTCAGATAAGTATGTAGAAGCATTGAAGATTACATCATTTAAATCATTCTTAGAATATGATAGAGAAAAGGCTAAGAGTATTCTTGGTGATGTAATGGGTGAGAAGTTCATGCAACTGATTGAAGAATTCAAATCTTCTAATTATTTTGATTATATGGTAATTGGAGCTATTGGATTCTCATCTGTAGCACAAAAGAATTGGAAGCTTATACTTAATAAAGTAAGTATGGATGCTATATTGAATCTTCCAGATTCAGATTTATTTTATACGCTTCTATGTGTTAAGGGTATTGGAGCAGGTATAGCTAATACGATTATAACTGAAAGAAAAGCTTTAAGAGAAGATCTGATTACTATATCTAAACTTCCAAATATTCATTTTACATATAATGAAGTAGTACTTGAAACTATACCAGTTAGATTTTCAGGCATTAGAGATACTTTATTAGAACAGGCTTTTAATTCTCTTGGTATATATGATGCAGATGGTAAGAAAGGTGTAACTAAGAAGACAGGAATACTTATAATACCACATGAAGGATTCTCATCTAATAAGGTGAAACAAATCGATCCAAATGTATGTATGATTCTAACTCCAGAAGGTGCATGGAGAATGCTGGAAGAACAATATGGAATAGTTCCACCAATGATTTAATATAGAGAGGGTTATCCCTCTCTTATTTTTTATAAGTAAAATAAAATTCTCTTATATACTATATATATGAAGAGAGCAGAAATGCATCTCTTCATATTATAACCAAGGAAGGTGATTAGTTTATTTTTGTAAAATTTTACACAAAATTCTACATAAGTGTGTAGAACAAATCAATACTATTGTATTGAGTTAACATTTAAAGTCAAAGGAGAATGTACAAATGAAGAAATTGGCAGAGACTAGTATTTACGCAGAGATGGCAAAGATGATTATGAGCAACAATGGTCATGGTGATGAGATGCAGTGGGATATTGCTGATTCCGACGTGGCTATGAAGATCACATTTGAGAGTGTTGCTAAGTATCTGAGCATTGTAAAGGCTAAAGATAAGGTAAACGGCATTATTATTCAGGATTATGCTGGTAATTTCCATTTTGGTGCATTTGTTCAGTATGTCCCTGGTACTGAGGATGAGTCCCAGGGTAGTTATGCACTTTCCTTCACCTATGATGAGAATGATCTGAAGGAAGCAGGTGCAGTTACTGTAAGTGATACAAATCCATTGTTCCGCAATGCATTTGATGTTACTTGCTTCAATAAGTATGGTGTACGTTTCGATGTATCTCATGACAAAGATTTCAGTGGTAATACAATTGATCACGATTATGGTAAACACGCTATGGTTTGTGCAGTTGATTCGGTTAAGAAATATCTCGAAGTAAACTATATGGTTGAAGATGAGGTTGAACTTACTGGTTACTTTACTGCTCGTGGTGAGAAAGACGGAGAGAAAGTTTATATTGCAATCACTCCTTCTGCTGAACTTAAGCAGATGGTTAAAGATGATGCGTCTCTTGAAGATGTAGCATAAATAGATAGTGTATTAATAAAATAAATGCAGTAGGTTCATCCTACTGCATTTTATTTTTGAGGGGATTTTATGGATATAAAGAAAGCTATTGTAGATGGAGTTTCCATGGAAGTGGTTACTCAAGAAGAATATACAAGACGTAAAAGTTTTGATGATGCAGAGATTCTTAAGAATACCTGTATTCAGCATAATGATACTTTATTTCCAGTAATGAGTGTACCAGTTAGAGGACGACTTGCACCTTATGCAGTTAGTCATACTGGATTCACACGTTATTATAATAAGGATAATAATGAAAAGTATAAAGCTAAAGATAATGTAATTGACTTTAGCAATATAGAGAGTAATAAGGAACTCATTGAGAAACAGAATGAATTGCGTAATGCAGAGATTACAATTCTTACTGCAGCAAACTCAGAAACTTATACTCCTGTATATTATGATGAAGATTCTCCAGCATTAACTTTAGTTAAGAAATGTTTGGAGGCAAAGAAAGTTCCTTTAGAGAATTATAAAGGTCGTTTCGATTCTAATTGTGATTTCAATAATACAATTAGATTAGTTACTTCTGAAAAGAATCATTCAATCTCTATTCAGAAGATTAAAACAATTGGTGAGAAATTTGATATCAATTTCAAATTAAGTGCTGAAGACCAGCCTAATTCTCCAAATCCAATGGGAACAAGATTTGAAAAGGAGATATAGTATGAATCAACAAACTTTTATACATAACTATATTGAAGATACTACTCCTAAATTCAATCAAGATCTGTTTACCAGAGATGTAAAGAAAATCATCAAAGGTATTGAAGACATCATATTCTCAATTGAACGAGATATTGGTAATACTACAATCAAAGTTATGAAATTTGAACATATCTCAGATTATAATGAGATATGGCAAACTTTACATGACTATGAAGAAATTCAAGTAGCTAGAAGACGTAAATCTTCTAATACCAAATCCCTTCAGGAGAATCGATATGACTATATTGATTTAAATGAATCGGAGATAGAACTGCTTAAAGTATATTACTATATCAGAGGTCCTCATAAGAATGATGATGGTAGTGTAGTTATTAAAGATGAGATATTTACAGTACTCATTGATATTCCTTCTGTAATAAATAAGTTCTATTATAAGTTTAATGGTAGCTTATACAGTTGTATGAATCAGGTTGTAGATGCATCTACATATAATACATCTACTTCTTCTAATAATAAACATTACATATCGTTGAAAACCTCTTTCCAAAATGTAAGAATCTTTAGAAATGTTCATCCAATTACCACAGTAGATGGTGAATCAGTTTACTGTGTTACTTATGTGAATAATACATTCAATAAGTATATTCCAATTATTCAGTTCATACTTGCTAAGTATGGATTGTATGGAATGTTACAGTTCATGGGTTTATATGGGAATATTATATCATTCTCTAGAGTTCCAGGTGAGAAAGTATATGTAGATGAATATGAATTCAAAGCTAAGAAAGCTGAGATTTATTATCATGTGCCAAAAGATATGTTTAATAAGTTCCATGTTATACAGCATATCATCTATGTACTAATAACAGTTCCTGTTAAGAACACCAACTTTGAGAATATCTTCGAAACTAAATGGTGGACTTACATGCTTGGAGATTTATTCAATTCATCTATGGATCCATATGAGAAGGGAATGAATATTCTGTTCTCTGCAGATTTCATATATGATTTGCCTACAAAGAATGATATCCATCTTCCAGAGGAATATAAGCATGATATCTTCTGTATCTTTAGATGGATACTTTGGGAATATAATAATCTTAGACTAAAAGACAATCTGAATATTCGTACTAAGAAGATTAAATCTGAGGAGTATATGCGTAATAAGTATTGTGCGAAGCTACGTGCTAATATGTATAGACTCTCAGATATGTCTAAAGATGTCACTATTGAGGGAATTAAGAAGTGTCTTGATATTCCTCATGATTATATTATTAAAGAACTCTCTAAGAAGGATCCATTGATTCAGTTTAGAAGCATTGTATCTGACTTGGATTCTTATTTGCCTGCTAAGTTTACTTATAAAGGCGATGCAGGTATTCAAACAATATCTAAACAATATAAGTTAATACACCCTACTAATTTGGGTATTCTTGATCCAGATAGTAGTTCTCCTTCAGATCCAGGTGCTACAGGAATGATAGTTCCTATGGTTAAACTATATGAAGGAAATTACTTCTCTGACTTCCAAGAACCTCTGACCTTCGAGAATGAATATGCAGAGATGTATAATAAGTTCAAAGAAGCTAATGGTCTTGCCGAAGCATATAATATGCAAGAAAGACTATTAAATGACAAGAGGATAAATAAGGAGAAAATCCTGGAGGCTGAACGTAAAGCTGAAGAAATGAGGCAATTAGTCAGAACTACAGGTATTCCAGAATATAATGGGTTACCATTAGAAGGAAGTGGAAGGATACAATATGTCTGATACAAGAATATATTATTGGATCTACAGTCGTACTCAACAAGATCGTATTGATGAGGCTAATAGGACTGCAGGTTTAGTAAATCCAACATATGGTAAGGTAGTAGTGAATGGATCACAAAAGATTTATACAGATATCGTTACTGATATGAATCATACTCCATTTGCTGATGCGAAGATACTTATTAAAGGGAGAAAAGATAAGATATCTTATACGTTACCTAACTTCTAAAACATTTCCCTCTCTACCATTTTAGGTAGAGAGGGATAAATATTATTAGGAGGGAAAAGCAAATGGATAAACATTTTCACAAAGATGAATTTGGAGTTTGCCCATTATGTGGTGAACCTTTATATCTATTTAGCACAAATAGGCAGATGTTTCAATTAAATACTGGTGGATCAGTAACTAATGAATGTGCTAGTAGTGAAGATATAAGATATGTATGTAGATGTGGGTTTAAAACAAATGCAAAGAAAACTATAGAGGGTATTCGTCCAGTAGAATTCGCAAGTAGACTGGATAATATATCTATAGATAAAGAGCATCCAATTGGGAGGATAGTAAATGATTAAGAATTTTGATAAGTTCACAGGGGTAAATATAATTGACATGTTTTCTGTTATGTATAGTCCTACAGTTATTAGAGTTGCATCTAGAAATATAAATAATAATGATAGATTTATGACACTTGCTAAAAAGTATTGTAAAGATATTAATATTAAAGGTTTATATGCATATGCATATATTAGAGCTGACCGTTTATATAGAGATACTGCCATAGTATTTTTATATGGTAAAGCAAAAGACAATGCTAAAGAAAATCATATATGTAAAATAGTAACTGATACATATATTGGAGATAATATTTGTTTTATCTATGTAGATGAGTTAGAAAATTGTAAAGATTTGCAGTTGATACATTACATGAGAATGGATTTTAATACTATTATGGGTAGCGATTTTGCAATTGAAGTATTAATTGGTATTATTGGTACTAATAATAAACTTTATCATGAATATATAGATAATTGGAAATCAATTATATTAGATGATTCAGAAGATACGTATGATTATTCTGAACAGAGAACACAACTTAATCATCTAATTAATATGTATAGAGAAACATCCTCTAATGAAGTAGTTCGTGAAATCAATTATGGTGAAACTGATTATACTGAGCTTAGAGATGTATGTTTTTATTGTTGTTAATTTTGAAACCCTCTTCGGAGGGTTTCTTTTTTGTGAGGTGAGATAATTTGGCTACAATACAATTAAGCTGTATTGATTATACAGGTAAACCAAATTATGATGCAAGTAATAATAATCTCAATTTTAACGTAAAGAATATTTCAGAGATTATTACTAGCTACAGTATAAATCCTACTGATAAATCATATTTTGAATTTACTATCACTTCATATGGTTCTATAAATAATGTAAAGTATATACCTTTATATGTAGGTGTATCTAAGGAAGTTAGTTGTGGAGTTAATTCTAATGATTATTGTTATGGAAGTGTATTCTATAACTTAGTATCTGCTAATTATTCCATTATAGAAAATTTAAAAGGCAGTGTAATTAATGTATCTAGATCTCCATTAAAGATTGGTACGAAACCTCCTATTATTGATGATATTGTAGGAGTAGCTATAAATGCTCCAGATAATGAAATATCAATATATATAAATGGAAAGCTGTTATATTCTTTTTATCCAACTTTATTTGATTTAAGAATAACTGAAGAAAAGATTTATCCAGCTATTTATTTCCCTAATAGTAATTCAAATATTATTGGTAAATTTAATTTTGGTAAGAGCAAACTTGAATACATACCATCTGGGTATTTGAGTGCTAATAAATTATATAATAAATCTAAAATCGATACTGAAATAGTAGGAAAACTTACAGTTGATAGAGATACTCCTAGAGTATCATCTGATATTACTGGTACAATAGAAACCATATCTATTAAGGGAGATGGAAGTGTATATCTTGTACAAGATGTTTCAGCAAACTTTTTAAAATCAGATAATCTAGAGTTCTCAATGAATATATATGAGAATCCATTATTCTCTAATTTACCATTGCCTAATAATTTAAAAATATATACAGAACTCTATATTCGAGATGGTGTTGTAGCTAATAAATATCTTGGTATTCCTATTTCTATAGGTCTTACAGATACTCCTTCTACATCAGGATATGAGACTAAAGATAACCACTTTATAAATATAAGACTTTATCATATACTTCAAAGACCATATCAATATCTTGAGCATCTTCCAGGTGAAACTATAAGCCCTATATATGATTATATAGATGATTTAGATACTATCATTCCTGCAGAACAAGGTAAATGGATAGGTATAGAAGTAGATCCAATTAATAGAGAAATTACTATTTGGATTAATAAGATAAAGTACTATACTTATAAATTTGAATCTCCATTCCCTAAGAATCCATATCTTTATATTAGGAATGATGATGGTGCTTTCATTAATTCTATCCATGGTATAATAAACTTTGGTAAAGATGAAGAACAGACATCTGATTTTTCTAAGATATTTAAAGGAAAAATGCCAGAAGATTGTATGAGCTTATGGCATTACTATAATAAAATGGGTCATTTTGCTGTTACTGGAATACCTGATCTTGAAGGTGAAGTAATAGTAAATAATACTCCTGAAGATATTAATAAGTATATAAATGGATTTATTGAAGTAGAAGAAAATCTAACTCCAGAAGAATATGAATTTGGTAATGGCATAAATAGAATGTATAAGACATATAGCCGAATGTCTGATACAGATCCTCATAATGATGAACCTAAGTATCAAAAGTATCCATATATCAATAGACTTATAGCTAAGAATAATGATGGCTATTATCCTGATGATCCAAATGATCCTGATTTTGATTAATGAGGTGCAATTTAAAATGAGTGAGAATCTTATAGTTGGTTTTATAAGTAGATATGAAGCTATATCTCTACTTATAAACAATGATTTATCATCTATAGTAATAGACAATGATAAGTATGAATATAATTCTTCTTATTGGAGAATGGGCCATACTGAAAAAATATTATATACAAAAGATATGAAAAACTGTATTGAAAAAATGAATAGTTTTCTCTATAATAGAGAAGAAAAATGTTTACATTGTTGCTAAAGAAGATCCCCTATCCATATGGATAGGGGATACTTATTAATATTCATCAAATTTTCTTGTACCGATAAGTCTAAGAGGATAAGTCAATCCAGCATTGATATTCTTAGCAATACCGTTTCTAATATCTGGAATTACATTATCTAAGAGAGATGGATCAGGAAGTGGAATTCCTGGAATACTCTGACCAGTAGCAAGATCCTGAGCATCAAAGAACTTCTCATGAGTCTCTTGATTATATACTACAACTATCTTAATATTAGGATTCTGTTCCATACGAACAGCAGCTAATTCAGGAGATGGAGTATTAATAAAAGCATTATATCCATCAGAGTTATCAGTCATTACAGTATTAGGAGCTGTAATAGGAACTCCAAGTGTAGGTGCATTTAAAGATGCCTGATTTACTGCAATTGTAGGCATATTAGGAATAGTACCCATTGGAGTATTAACATATGCTCTATACATATCCATAAGCATCTTATCATCATCCTGAGCCACTTCAGATGCTTTCATCTGCTTATTGCGTTCCATTTCAAGACGATGTGCATTTGTAATGGTATTATTGATTTCTTTAATAGCAGAAATACGATTACTCATAAGAGAACCTGCTACAGAAGAGAGCTCACAGATATAATCATATTTCTTCTTAAGAGTACGAGCAGCACGAACAGCCTGAATATCCTGTTCAATCTGAACAGTCATCATATCAATAGCATTTACTGTACTCTTTAACTGTTCCTGATTCTCTTTATATGAATTAATAATAGGAACATTACTTTCCATAAGACTGAGTTCACGAGTAGACGGAACAGCAATAGCTCCAGCAGGAATTTCCTTCTTAGGACGACCACGTTTCTTCTTCTCTTCTACTGGAACATCTTGAATCTCTGTTCTAGAGATACTATTAGATCCACCATCAATAAAAGAAGAAAAGTCCATAGATGTAATATCTACAGTATTTGAATTAGAATTACCTTCTAATTTATGAAAGCCTTTTGGTAAATTACTCATATACAAAACCTCCTATTTAAATTATTTGTTTGTTTTTGGAGTACTTTATGAAAGTATACTTTGATAATATGATTAAAATTTTGATTAATTGTATACTATATATATGAAGGAGAGTGATGAAAATGTCACAATTTAAACCAGGAGACAATATCTCCATATTAAATACATCATATACTAGACCTAGTAAAGATGAAAATGGTAAGAAGATAAAAGACTATATTACTTTAGTTTATAAAGATTTAAATTCTGGTACTAAGTACCATAAAACTATATATGAGCCTAAGATTAATTATTATGTAATCAAACCAGAGTTTATAAAACCATATCCACAATTCTTTATTGAGAAAGACAAGGTTGAGAAAGTGAGTGTAAAATACTCAGAACTCAATCTTGATATTGCTAAACGAATTGGATGTGAAGATCAATTTTTTGAAAATATTCGTAATGGTCAAGCTAGTATGAATAAGATGGTTCATTTTAATCCAATGATAATGAGCTCTGATATTGGAATTGAAGCATTCTATAGAATGGAGTTTGATAAAACTTATAAGAATGAAGTATTTACTCCAACTAAGGCATATCTAGATATAGAGACAGATATCTGGTATATTGATAATAGATTCCCACAGTCTGGTGAGTGCCCTATAAATGCAGTATCTCTTATTATAGATAATAATAAGACTTTATATGAGTTCTTATTAAGAGATAAGACTAATCCATTGATTGCACAGTTTGAGAATTATGTAGCAAACAATGATTTCATTGGAGAGTTTAGAGACTTTGTAATCGAAAATGTAGGTGGAATAGATAAAGCTAAGTCATTTAAATTAGATGATTTTAATTATAAGATTATCTTCTTTGATTCTGAGATTCAATTAATCAAAGCTGTATTTGATGTAATCAATATGATGCAACCTGACTTTGTATTAGCATGGAATATGGCATTTGATATTCCATTCTTTATTGAACGCATTAGAAATCTTGGATATGATCCTAAAGATTTCATGTGTCATACAGAATTCAAAGAGAAAGAATGTATGTATTATGTTGACCAGAATCACCTGAATGAGAGAGCTGAGAGAACTGACTTTGCTAAAATATCGTCTTATAGTGTATATCTTGACCAAATGATACAATTTGCTTCTAGACGTAAAGGACAGTCAGCCTTTACAGAGTTCAAGTTGGATACTATTGGTAGTCAGATAGCTAAAGTAAATAAATTAGATTATCATCATATTACTGAGAATCTTGGAGATCTTCCTAGATTAGATTATAAGACTTTTGTAATGTATTCAATGTTTGATACTATTGTACAGAAGTGTATAGAAGAAAGTACTGGTGATATAAACTATGTATTGAATAAAGCTATTCTGAATTCTACAGAATATGGTAGAGTACATAGACAGACAGTATATCTTGCTAATAGAGCAGCTATGTTCTTCTGGAATGAAGGATATGTAATAGGAAATAATGTAAATAGGATGAACGATAAAGGCGAAAAGTATGAGGGTGCATATGTAGCTGACCCAGTACTTGTAGCTGATACTCCTAAGGAAGTTATTCATTATGCTGATGGTACATCTGCTGTTGTAAATGTATGTAAGAATGCTTTGGATTATGACTATAAAGCTTTGTATCCATCTGAGACTATGGAGCATAATATAGCACCTAATACTCAGATTGGTATGATTAATATGCCTGAGCAAATATATGCAGATGAGAATCTTAGAAAGAGTGAGAAGTTTGTACGTTCAGGAGATTTCATAGAACATTTTGCTTCTCATAACTGGCTTGAAGTATGTAGAAGATATTTAAATCTAGCTTCATTTGAAGAAATGATAAATGATATTTTTGAGTACTTTGATAAATATGAGATTCCACAGCATAGAGTATATGGAACTACTGGATTACCAAAGGTATTCTTCCATACTGATAAGAGAATAGAAAAGAAAGATGAATTGCTTAATAAGGAATTTAAGTATATTGAATATCCAAAAGAAGAAGCTTTAAATCTTAAAACAGAAGCGATGAGTAATCTAAAACTTTAGAACAAAAGATATAAAAATTATGCCCCGGTTAGGTTAGCCGGGGCATTGTATCTAAATATAATCAATAGAATTGATACCCCCCCTGCGTTAGGGGGGGTATCAAATAATATCTATATTAAATTTAAAATTAAAAATATACTATATATATGAATAGAGGAGTACCAATAATGGTACTCCTCTTATATTTTGATTAATATTTTGGAGGCATAAATATGATTGAATTTGTTGTTGATGAAAAAGGTAGAAAGATTTATAATGTAATGGAGTTTAATTCTCCAACAGGTAAACCGATTAGAACAATCATGATTAATAATGATGTAGCATTTGTTGCTAAGGATTGTTTGGATTCTTTAGATTATCAGTATAAAGATAAAGAACCAAACAAACCAATATATACATTTGTTTCACCAGAAAATATAATCAATGGAAAAGGGACCCCCCCTAACGCAGGGGGGGTATCAGATGTCTATATTAAGACTGAATACCATAATCAAATAAAACCAGTTTTATTAATTACTAGAATTGGATTTATTGAACTTGTATCAAAATCTAAGATGCCACAAGCTCAAGTATTCCAGCACTGGATGAATAATGAGGTATATGCTAAATTGTATAATGGAGAACCATATGCTATTGATCATGGTAAGAATGGAGGATTTACTGAGTTCCTAAGAACTGTAGATAATAAGATTGGAGTTCCAGATCTTAGAGGAGATAATGCTGCTAGGATTAAAGATCTGATCACTAATTATGCTAGGATTTGTAGAATTACTTATCCAATGGCATTTCAAAAGTTTAAATTAATCTTCTGGAATGTATACAAGATTAATCTTGAACATGTACTTCCTAATAAATATCCATATTATAGAGAGATAGTGGATTATGGATATTATGAGCAAGCTAAGCTTATATTAAATACAATGATATATGAAGCAAGTAGTGCTAATGCTGGCCCATCTGAAATTATGAGATCTATTAATTCTTTGATGTCGGAATTAGAAATGGAATGGCAGAATATGCAGAATAAGATGAAAGAGAATAATATAGTATCTCGGCCATTACCTTGTGGATTCAGAAGATTTACAACAGATCAAAAGCAGTATATAAATAATGTTGCTAAAGCAAATAACATAACTCCATTTGAAGCAATGAGAATGTTATACTAAAGGAGGAATGTATATATGTATATTATATTATTAGAAAAGGATATGGATAATTCTGTAATCTATTATGGCCGCTTTTTCGAAAAGGAGGAAGATGCAAGAAATTTTTGTGAAAAAATGAATGATTACATTAGATATTTAGATTTATCTAGTGCATTATATAGATACACATATGATAAAGTTGATCCGTTAGATGGTATTGATATCACTCCATCATTAAATATAAATGTATGGATTAATAAAAATACTAATAATGCTAAAATTACTGCTTATATGAGACTTGGAGGAGAAGAAGAATTATTAGAAGAAACACCACTAACTCAAGATGATGTTATGGTACACCAAATACCAGGATTATATTCATTTGAATTTTGTATGAAAATAGACATTAATAAAAAATTAGATGATTATTCAGAAGAGATAAAAAATAAAGCCAAAGAGTTATCATCTAAATTATTGGACTATGAGCCAGAAACAATTACTATTGAATATAGTATATAATAAAAGGGAGTACCATATGGTACTCCTTATAAAAGTTTACTAGTATTTGTTTTAGGAGGAATGTATATATGTATAAAATATTAATAAATTATGATCTACTTGGATATATAGAAGATGTTGAAGATGGTGAAAAAATATGTGATGCAGCTAATAAATATAATAGCCTAGCGTCAAATCCTAATACTGATATATATAGTATTGAAAAAGTAATTATGGATGATATAGTAGATTATATACCAAGAGTATATCTACAAATCCAAATAAGAATGTCTCCTAGAAAAAGATTTGTAATAGATATAGGAGTATACAAATCAAGAAACATATCTGATGCTGTAGAGCATGTTAGAAGAAAAGATGTATATACATATTGTGAATTAACAATGTTTTATCTAATTCCAAAACAAAATGAAACTGTAGAGGAATTAAAAGATAGATGCTTAAAGACAGCAATTGATATAATTGATTGTCATAAAACATGGAAAGAGTATAAAGAATATGAAATATATTTAAATACTCAAAATGGTCAAGAGAAAATTGAAAGAAAGGATGATTAATATGGCAAAGGAATATCTCGCAGCAAAGCACCCTGGAGGACGTAGGATTCATATCCTGGATGAGGTAGTATGCGAACCTGAAGATTTCCCTGGTTCTGATATTGCTGGAATTACTAAGAATGGATTCGTTATTCACAATGATGGTGTTGTATATAACGATGAACTCGGTATTTATGAGTAAAGGAAAGTATATAAGAGGTGGAGTAATCCACCTCTTTATTTTTTAATTTAAACATATACTATATATATGAAGGAGTGTGATACAATTGAATTGTACAAGTATAAAAATTTCAATACAAATGTTTAAAGCTATTACCGAGGTAGGAAGAATGATGAAATCAACATTCATTGTCTATGATCCTGAGAGTCCTATGCAATTATATGGATTCAATGGTATTGGATATGAATGGAATGGTGAAACTAAACTCGGTTGTATGAAGTTTATAGATAATTTAGATGTTATTGATGAGATTATAAAAATACCATATAGTGATTTTCCAATTCATGGATTTGTGTGTTATGTAAAAGATCTGTATGCTGCTAGTAAAGTATTAGATGAAGCAAATCCAAATAATAATGAAATTACTCTTAAACAATATATCTATTCAGATATTACAAATGAAATTAAGTCTATAGAAATAAGAGTTAATGGTGTATTAGTAGCTATTATTCCTACATTTAAACTTAATAAGTTTAAAGATATTCATAATAAACTTATTACAGATTTGAATACTGTAGATGAAATAGATATTACAGAAGATGATGAGATGATACAGCTTCTTGGAACTAAAGCGGCTGATGGTGCATCTCATTTAGTATATCATGATATTCCTATGTATTTAACAGCTAATATGCTGAATATAAATAAGGGAGATAGGATTATAGCTTCTCATACAGAAGAAGGTAATCCAAGGGTAGTGTTAAAAGTCATTAAGAAGAAGTATACTATAACTACTATCTTTAAGATTCTTTCCTTATAAGGGCAACTTCTCAATAAAGAGAATATTAGAAACCCTGTAAGGAGGGCCTTAGATGAATTATAAAGGCGAAAAAGAATTCAATCTAAAAAATAATAAAGAAAGGGACAGAATGTATTCTCAATTTAGTGATGAACAGAAAAATATGTTTCATTCAATACAGAATAACATATTTACATTCTGTGAAGCAAATGCTGGAACAGGTAAAACATTAGTAGCTGTTGCATCACTATTGGATTTATTAGCAAATAATACTATTAATAAAATAGTATATCTTCAAAAACCATCTAAAAGATATTTACAAAATGGATTGCTTCCTGGTGATCTTGATGAGAAAACAGAGAAGCTCTGGGATCCATTTTATGATGCAATGTTAAAACTTGGATATGATCCATTTACAGTAGATGGAATGGTTAATCAAGAATTAATTTATCTTACTACAGATACTACATTACGAGGTGTTAATTTCGAAAATGTAGGATTATGTATAGATGAAGCTCAAAATGCTGATTGTGAAACATTAAGATTAATATTCACAAGATGTCATGATGCTTGTAGAATAATTATGCTTGGTGATGTTAATCAAAAAGATAATAAAGGAAGAAATACAGATTTTGTTTATTATGGATATTATTTATCTAATAAATACTTTGGAAATAAATGTAAACTTGTTAAGAATTTTAGAGGAGATTTTAGTAATTGTGCCGAAAAATTTAATTTAGAGAAATACATGGTTTCTGAAGAAGCAAAAGAAATTGAGTTTTAAAGTATATCCAGTACCCTTAAATAGGGTACTGGAATTTTAAGAAGGAAATGATAGTATGGATAAAGAAACTAGAGAAAGAAAGATTAAAGAATTTATTGAGTGGATAAAAAATAAATCAGAAGAAGAGATTGGATTGTCTAAATATCTTGATCCAGAAAAACTTCCAGATAGTGTTTTTGAAGAGCCAAAAGAAGTATTACATGAAAATAAACAAGAATTAGTAGATTTTAGAACATATCAACCACCACAAGAAGTATTAGATGAATATAAAGATTTAATTGAAGAATTACATAAATGGGCTGAAAGTAGCAGAAAGTATAGAGATAAATAATGAGAAGAAGTAGAGGAATGTGTATCCTAAATGTGGTATGGAATTTTAAGGAGGTAATATAGTATGGATAAAGAAACTAGAGAAAGAAAGATTAAAGAATTTATTGAGTGGAGAAAAAATAAATCAGAAGAAGAGATTGGATTGTCTAAATATCTTGATCCAGAAAAACTTCCAGATAGTTTTTTCGAAGAAAGTTCTAAGCATTTTCAAAATAATAAAGTTGTTCATTATGGATCTTGGAAACCTTCTAAAGAGTTATTAGAAGAATATAAAGAAGAATTAGAAGATTATCATAATTGGGCAAAAGAAAGTAGAGGTGAAAAATAAGATGAGAAGAAAAAGTAAAGGAATGCCTAGAGAATTATTAGCATTATCTGATGCTACATTTAATGATATTGAAGTTGGAGATATTTGTTGGGTAAATTACCCATATGAAGAAGATAGCCAAAAAGATATAAATGGTGATAGTACTTGGGGTAAACCAAGACCAGCATTAGTAATAAATAAAAATATTAATGAGGAAAGACCTATATTTGTTATAAAAGGCACCACTAGTACTAATGATGCATATAATCCAAGTGATGTTATTAGGCATATAGGTAAGAAAACAAGAATTAATTGTAATAGTATTGCAATGTTAAAACCACATCACTTTTTAGGATTAATTGAGCATATAGATTTTTATAATCCAAAATTTCAAGATATTTTACAAACAGCTTATCATATACATAAAAAAGGTAAACTTATCTTTTCAACTTATGAGGATTATAATATGAATAATAACAATAAAAATTACATTGATATTTTAAATGAAGAGAACTCTAAGAATATTATAAAGACTAATTGCACTTGGGATGAAATATATGCAATCTATAATACTCTTGCTCCTCATGAAAGATTGTTTTTAGGAAATAGATTTATCAGCTCTCCAAATAATACTGTATTCAGATGGGTGGTACAATGTAATGGGGAAAATGCTGGATTTATGGAATTATACGATATGAAAAAATCTGGTTCTCATAAAAAAGAAGTAGTAGTATTAACCGCTATCTGTCCTCAATATAGAGGAATAGGAATACTTGAAGAATTAGAAAAAGAAGCGGAAAACTTTGTATATAATTCTCCAGATTATAATAAGATTATCTGGTATGCTAATGATGCTAATTCTAGAAGTTTTAAATGTGCTGAAAGACTAGGATATACAAAGAAATTTCATGAATTAGATTATTGGGTGTTTGAAAAGCACTTTAAAGATGGGGAGATAAACTAGTTATGATTAAAGATATTTTAAAAACAATTTTATTCTTTATAGCAGCATTTACTATTGGTGGATTGGTAATGGTTATATATGCATGTACCAAAATATGTGGATTTTTATTTACACCATGTATACCAAATCAAATGGAAGGCTCAATGTCTATTTTGATGATTAAGCAAACCCTTGTATTTCTATTATATACATTTTCTGGAGTATGTTTGTATTTATTAGATTTACATTTAAATACAGATGCTAATATAATGAGTAGTTTGCTTATAATGTGGATTATTATGATTATTATTGAGGGAATAATCCCTATGATAAAAGAATATATTAAAGATAAGTTTTAGAGGTACCATTTTGGTACCTCTATCTTTTATGGAAATAGATATGAAATAAAAATTTAGAGTAAAAAATGATTTAATTGTATACTATATATATGAGAGAGTAGAGAATGGGTATTTTCTATAATTAGACTTTCCAAAATAGTCATGCCAGACGGTCGGTGTAGTCAAAATTCTAGATTCTGTAGCAAGAATCCATTCTCTACTATTTCACTATATAGTATATCTCCATATTAATATGGAGATATAAATAATTAAATTTTTCAAAGGAGTGTTTTTTATTATGAAGAAAAATGTAACCGATGTATTAAAGGAATTGATTCCAATGGCTGTAGATACGATAGCCGATTATATCGATAACAAAGATTCTGAGAACTCTACAATTGAAGAAAATGATCAAAACTATGAAGTTGTAGAATCATCACCAAATTATGTAGAATCTTCTCTTAAAGAAAAATTTGGTAATGATGAAATAGAATATATAAAAGATGTACATGAATTGGCAGTAGGAATGATTAAGTATAAACCTATTAATATGATTAATGATCATATGAATGAAAGAGGCCTTAATGAAGTAGAAAAAATTGAAGAGGCCTATAAAAATGGTTTCCATGATGGTTTTATGTTAGCCGATGGTGTACATCAATCACATATGGAATTTGTTTTTGATAGAATGACTGATAGAAAAGAAATCATTAAAACTGCTAAATGTTTTATTGGTGAAAATTATAAAGATGATGAAGAAGAATAATAATTATAATACCTTAGGGATTTTCCCTAAGGTATATTTATTTTAAGGAAAATATATTATGGATAAGAAAGTTAAAAATCAAGAATATAATAACTGGATAATTGAAGATGAAGAAATAACTGGTTATATTGGGGAATTAAAAGAGCATAAAGTATGGGATGATATTCCATTACATATTAGAAAATTTTTAAATAGGTTATATGATAATGCAGTTAAAAGAATGAATCCCTAGTATATTCCTATGGCTATCATAATTAAAAAGATTTAGGGGGAGATAATATGATAGAAATTAAATTACCAGGTATATCTGATAATGATTTTGAATTATTGCATAAAGCTTTAAAAGGAAACAAAGCATATATAGATAATGACATCGTACTATATAATGGTACTGATGATAATAAACCAAAATCTATTATTTTAGCTGGTCATATTAATATTGATGAAGATCGTTCTTATGATATAGAAATTGAAGCTAAAAGTATAGATGTGATTCTTAATACTAAAAGAGAATAAGAGGAGATATAATATGAAATGGTATACAGGCGATGAGTTTCCAGAGTTAGAAGGTGATGATAGTATAGAAATTTTAGTAGAATTTAAAAGTTCATGCGATACAGGCTTTGATTCAATGACAAGATATGCTGCTGGATATTTTCATACACCAGAACCAGAATTAGATGACCCATACTATTGCCTTGGAATGTGTGATGATGAAGTTATTGATTTTGAAAATAAAAAAGATTTTGCATCTAGAGTAGAGCGTTGGTGCCATCTATAATAAAATAGAGCCTAGGGGAAAATTCCTCTAGGCTTTCTTTTTTGTGGATTTTAGATGGCCTGACACAAGCATAATACTTATTAGGGGAGGGAACATAATGCCTTCTTTAGAGGATATAATCGAAAATATAATACAGAAAGAAGATAATGGCCAGCTTATAAAAGTTGGTAGAAAAACTATATTTTCTGACGATGATTTTTATTTGTTAAATGCTGCTGCAAATCAAAATGAAGTAAAGTATTTAAAATCCATTAAACCAGATAATTTAAAAGAAGTATTTAATAGTTGGAATCGTGTAAGCTCTAATGGTTATGGATTGATAAATCAGAATTCAAATACAGGGGATCAGACTGTTACAAGATCTGCATATTCATATGATGATAATAATAAGAGTATATATATGAATATGAATACAAATTGTGCATCTGCTCTTATATCCAATACTATGTATTTTAAATTCTGGGTACATATGAGAATGTACGGGTTGACTGATTGTGGTTCTGATGATGGTGCTAGTATATTTGTATTAGCACATATGGTAGATAAAAATAATGTTTTCCATGATATTTCTGCTGTTCGTGTTGGTGGAATTAATAATCAATGGGGAAATAAAACTTTCTTTTTAGCATATGATTTTGTTTCTAGAGGTGGATGGTTAGAATTTACTAATGGTACTTCTGGTGGAAGTACCACTCCTAAATCGTTTAGATATTTAGCATATTCAACTCCTCCTAAGAGAAATTGGGATAATGGTTTTGTAGAATTCTATGCTGAAAAGAATGTTGGTACTATTATAGGAAAAACCAATGATAAGAATATATCCAATTTTAATAGTGCATATGATATTTCTTATACTCTTCCAGAAACTCAACCATCAGATTGGTCAGATGAAGACTGGAGTAATCTTAAGTACATGATGACTCAGCCTTGTTCTGTTGGATTTGGTGCACAGTCTCAGAATTCTAGATTTATGGTTGTAGATCAAGAAGAAATTTTTGAAAAAGATAATATCTATGATTTAGATAAAAACTATATTCATGTATTTGTAAATAATACATGGTTAAAAATGATGAGAGCTTCTGATATTCTCCCTAATAAAATATGGATATACAATGATAAATTAAAGAATCTTTATTGGTATGATTCTCCTGGTAAATTTATTAAGATTGAATCTAATATAGTTAGAGATATCAAATCTGCTAAAGAGGGCCAGATACCTAAAGTTACTAATGATGGTATTGTAAAACCACATGATAATTTTATCGAACTCTATGCAGTTGATAATAATACTGATTTTGTATATCAGCAGTCACTTCTTAATGCTAATGGTAGTACAATATATAGATTAGATATTAAGAAGAAATATATATACTATCGTAGTAGCAATAACTGGATTGAGAAATCCATTGACTCAAATGATATTCCTTGTAGAATATTTATATATAATAAATCACTCCATAGATTCTTCTTCTATACAGAACCTGGAGTTTATAATAGAATATTATTACAAAATTTTGATGTTATATAATGAGGTGGAATAATGGGTACATTTGATCTTGAAAAGAAAGTTACATACAATGAACTTGCTCCATCTTTACAAGCATTACTAAATAGAAATGAATTTGCTTTTTCACTTATTAGAGCTCTTAAATCAGCTAAGCCTGGTCAAGATTTAAAAATAGATACTTCAAATCGTAATTTCATTGGCGATGATAATTTTTATAAGAGTAGAATATGTAATTCTACTAAAGAATATAATCAAGTAATAGCATATGGTCCTACTTCACAAAATGAAATAAAGAATAATTGGAAGTATTATATAAATAATACTCTTCAAAATTCAAAGCCTTCATATAATGAAACTAATAGAACTTTTACTTTAGCTGCATATGGAAATAAGACATCATATTTATCTACTAAAGAATATCCATTTGTAGAAATTTGGTTAAAGATCACTTGTACTAATCCATCTTATAATAAAGAAGCTGGTGTATTAGTATCTGAGATTACATATAATAATGAGAAGTTTGATTTATGTATAGTAAGATATTGGAATAGATTATCTTTAGTATTTAATTATCTATATAATACTTCTAGTAATCCTATGATTGAAATTGCATCTATATCAACTACGAATGTACCATGGAATACTGGAAATACTTGCCATATTAATTTTACAAAGGAATACAATAGAATTACATTCTCTTGTAATGATATTGGAGACTCTAGTCTTGAGCAAAAATATAAAGTTCAGTATAACTATCCTAATATTTATGATAAAGGAAATGTTCCATATAATAGAAAAACATATAAAACTGTTTTAAAGGCTTTAATGAGAAATAATAGTAGAATAGGGTTTGTTTGTAATAATTATAATGGAACCTTTAATGTATTAGATCAGAAAAACTTGTATGATGATGATAAGATTTATCATCTTAAGAACTATGAAGTTCTTATGTGGGATGGACAAAATCTAGTTGCTAGACCAGATGGATTTAATTGTATTGCTAATAGAAGTTTTATGTTTGATTCAATATCTAATAATCTCTATTGGCTCAAATATATTTCTCATACTTATAATATCACTTCTTCAGGAATTAGATTTGATCGTAATATAGATAGTAAAAGTATGGGTGGTCAAGTAATTAAGTTATCTGATACTAATACTATGTACCCAGATGATAATTTCTATGATATGAAAGTAACTGATAATAATTTAGAATTACAAGATATGATGCTTAATACTAATAAGAGTGATCATATGAAAGAGATATTTGATAGCTGGGATACATTTAGTATTTTTCATGATCAAAATACTGCTATTACTGGTCCATTTGGATGTGGAACTGGAAGTGGTACATCTTATAGATATAATGGAAATCAAGAAAGAGTATATGCATCATGTTGGTCATATTCTGATCTAGGTAAAACTATATATAATAATGGTAATACTTATCCAATAACTGGATATAGAAGTACTAAATCATATACAGAGTATTGGATTGAATATACTATAATGTGTAATGATAGTCTTCATTCTGGTACTGATTATGTAGGAGCTATAGTATCTTGGATGTTTGATAGTTCTGGAAATCCTCATTGGATAGGAATTTATAGAAATAATGATACTGTAAATAATGCTACTGCATACTTTGGAATAGTATATGATATGTTTTTGCCTACTCAGAAAATCATTTACGATATTTCAAATGAGATAAATGATAAGTCTCCTTCAAATAAATTCTGTGCATGGCAAGGATTTGGTCAAAAAGCATCTTTATTTGTTGGCAAAACTTTAAACACTATATCAGCTAAAACCACTAATTATAGAGGAGTTGGAGTTGACCCAGATGAAGATTGGGATTATGAATTTGATTGGGTACTTCCTACAACTAAACCATCAGATTGGTCCAATGATATGTGGAGCAATGTAAACAAAATGATGTCTGGTGGTCAAATTGGACTTTGGGCTTTATCTTACTCTATTAGTATTGGTATTCAAAAGCAGTATAATGTATTTAATAATTATGATATATATGCTCTTCACTTGAATAAAGTATATGAGCAAAATGGTAAGACTGTAGATGCTCCATCGCAAGTTTATTTATATAAACCTGGTGAAGTATATAGTACCAAACCTAATACTCGAGTAAGAATAATGAAAAATGGAGATGCTCTAATATATGATAGTGGTACAGATAATAAGCCTTTATATACATTCCAAGTTCTTCCATTTAAGAAGAATATTGGAAACGGAAGAAAGTCTATTGAAACTTATCTAAGGCTTACTGTAAATGGAAATGATATATTTAACTCAGAAGGTATAGATGGTTTAGTCACTTATCATATCCAATATTATATTTCAGGATCTTGGGAATATCCTGAGACAGGTTCTATGCCTGAGTGGGTAGTAAAAGATAAGTGTGAAAATCTATTACCTAAAAAATCATGGTTATATAATTCTACATTCAAAAGATTATACTTCTATGATGGATTTGGTAATAAATACACCAAAATTAATGCAGAATAGGAAGGAGAAGAAATATGATAAGTAGTAATTTTGAATTAGAAGATAAACTTACATATGAAGAACTTGCTCCTTCATTACAAGATATGCTTAAGATTCTTGATACTCTTAATCTTATTATGAATTTAGTAAAAAATGGTACTAATGGTAGAAATATCAAAATAGATCCTAAAAAATCTTCATTGTTTGATGATGATGATTTTAGAATTGCTAAGATATCAAATAATCAAATTATGGTATCTGATATAGATATGGAAGAATGGAGTACAGCAACTGCTCAAACTGAATCAAATGAATCTACCCAAATAATACCTAATAGAATATTCTTATATGATATAGATACTACTGAACTTTGGTATTATCAAGATTGGAATAATAAATGGTGTATAAGAAAAGATGAAACTATAGATATCAATAATGCTAAGCCTGGTGAAGTATTAAAATTAGATAATAATAAGAATATTATATTAGATTCTAATTTTAAACTAAAACGTGTAGTAAAATCTGATAAGGATTTATATGCAGAGGCTAGAAGAAATCCAAAAACGTATAAATACAGTGATAATGATTATAATATCTATTTACCAGAGTCTAATAGTTATTATACTACAAATAATATAAATAATTATCCTTCATCAGGAGTTACTGATGAGCAGGCTTTGAATAATTATTATACTTTATCATCTGATAAAGCTAGTAATAAACTAATATCTAGAACATGGTTATATAATGAGGGAACTCAAAAGTTATTTTTCTATAAATGTGCTAATGATATATATGAACTTAATACAGTTGTAGATAAAATTACTTTTCATACAATTACTATAATTCAAACTGATAATCAAACTATTTCGGTTAATTATAATAATAGTGATATAACTACTTCATTTATGATTCCTCATGGATCTCCATTTACTGTATCTATAAAAGCTGATGTTGGTTTCCAAGCAGGTACTTTAAATATAACTAGTGGTATAGCTAATAGTGATATTACTATAAGTGCTACTCCTGCATTAGAAATACGTAGAAATCTATATAGTTTCTATACTGGTATATATAGAAATGTAGATGTACAAACTATTAGATGGCATCTTGTATATCCAGACACATCTTATTATGTAAAAAGTGGTAGGGATACATATTATGGAAGAGGCTTCTATTTCTATGCTGTAGAAGTACCATACAATTGTAAGATAGTTGCATATAGTGGTGGAGTTGCAACTTATGAAAATTCAAGTAGTTATGAAAGTACTGCTAGAATATTTGCTATGACTCAAGCTACATATAACTATTTAGCTAGTACTGAGTGTGCCATTAACTATCAATATGGTAGACTTACACCTACATACTTATCACCTAAATATGCTACTGCTTGGAGTCAAACTGTCTATAAGGGAGACTATTTATGTGCATGGCATCCAGATATATTTAGGTATGTTGAAATAAGAGAAACAGTATAGGAGATGTATATAAATGAATGTAGAATATGAAATAAATAAAATTCTTGATGAGTTATCCATGATGAAACTTAGAATGGATGCTACTGATAAAACTATTGCTAATATTCAAACTCCAGTTATTGCTGGAGATAAAGGAGAATATTTATATATAGATCATGATACATTTGCAATGACTAAAAATATTGTATCTGAAGCTTTAATCTTAAACAACTCTGATGAATTAAATAATATAACTGACGTAGTAAAAGGAACTATTATAGTTATAAATGAAGACCTTGGATTTAAATATCGTGAATATATTGATAATGATGGAAAGAGAACTTATACTTATGATAAGTATATATTATCTGAATACCCTGAGATGTATAATAAATTTTATATAAATACTGCGAATAAAGAACTTTGGTTCGTTGGTAAGGATACTAGATATTTAATAAGTGGAATATCTAAAATTATTAATATCTAATTAATGAAGGGAGTATAATATATCATGGGATTTAATAAAGAAGATAAAGTAAGATGGGAAGAATTAGCACCATCTTTGCAAGAAATGTTTAATGGTATTTCTAATTCTATTACGAATTTAGATAATAATATTAATATTACTGGAGATAATTCAGTTACAGATATATCTATATCAAATAATGGAACAGAACTTATTTTATATAAAGGCGATGGAACTGTTGAGACTATATTAACTATAGATACTGAATTAAATGGTACAAGTACAAATCCTGTACAAAATAAAGCAATTTATGCAGCTATTCAAAGTCTTAGTGCTACTTTAAATGCTATAAATTCTAGAATATCTACTTTGGATACTAATATTTCAACTCTGTCCTCATCATTAAATTCATTGACCTCTAGAGTTTCTTCATTAGAATCTAGAATGAATTCAGTAGAATCTAGAGCTTCTACTTTGGAATCTAATGTAGCTTCTATAGCTGCTAGAACTTCCTCACTGGAAACTAAAGTAAATAGCAGTAGCGGAGGTAGTAGCAGTGGTGGTAGCTATGATAATACTCATGGTTGCCCAGGTAAATAATATAATGAAAAATAAAATTACTCATTCCTCCATATTTTATGGAGGAATGATTTTTATTAATTAAAGGGGTATGATTATGGTACTTGATGCACTATTTATAATGCTTGGAAAAGAATGTAATGGTAATTGTATTTATTGTGTTCAACATGATAAAGAATCTACAGCTAGTGAAGAATACTATAAAGAATTACCTAAAGTAATGAAGAATGAATCAGACATAATAAATTTTATAGTTGATCAAGCTGAAGATACTCATGAATCATTAGTAAGAAAGAATATTATAAATGTATATGGCTTACAAATAATGACTCTATATTTTATAGGTGGAGAGCCTTTATTATATTATGATACTATTAAGCATATGATTGAATTGATATCAGAAAAAACTAAGAATATACGATATTCAATTATAACTAATGGTATTCTAATGAATAGAGAAATGAGTAACTTTTTTAATATATATGATGTATTAGTTAAACTAAGTACTGATGGTAAATCATCTATAAAAACTAGATTGATAGATGTATTTGATAATAAGAGATGTAGAAATGCTATATTGAATTGCAATAATCTAAAACTATCTGGAGTAATAACTCCATATTGCTATCCTTTAGAATTGGTAGAAAGTTTTGGAGAGATACATAAAGAATATATGACTCGCCATTATAGTACTCCTTCATATAGTTTTTCTCATCTTGTATTTTCTAAAGGATGTAATAAATCATTATTAGAATTAGATTGGGAGCATTTTGAAAATGATATGTTCCATATTATTGATATATGTAATTCTACTGAAATAAATGATGAGACATATCCTATGTATTATATTTATAATACTTTTTGCAAATATATTTCTGAGGGAATTAATACAAATAGAATCCCAATATATGGAGTATGCTATGAAGATTATAATACATTGCATATGGATTTAGATGGCAATCTATATGAATGCCATAATAATACTAATCAACTATCTACAATTTATGAGTCATTAGATAATTTCATATCAGAATTATCTAAACTAGATAAAAGAAAGATGGATATTGATAATAAATGTGAATCATGCATTGTAAAAAATCTATGTATTGGAATATGCAGACGTGGAGAAGATTATGAAATAAATTGTGAATATATGATTAAATTCTTCGCTGTATTACAGAATGCATTCTATAGAGGAATCGAAAAGTATAAAGAGCTTAAGAATTTTAATATAAATAAAGCATTAAACTATATTAATTTAAAGGGGTAAAATAATATGAATTTAAAAGTTGAAGTTATTTTAGGCAAAGAGTGTAATTTAGATTGTAAGTATTGTAATAATAAGATTATGAAAGTTGGAACTTTATCAAAAGATGAAGATATTGATATATATGTTTTAGAATTTTTAAAAAGAGTTCCAAATCAGATAGCATTTTATGGTGGAGAACCTTTATTACATTGGGATAGAATCGTTAGAATTATTGAATATACTGATTGTGATAGATTTAAGATAGTAACTAATGGATATTATTTAGATGAGGAAAAAGTAAATTTCTTAAATAAATATAATGTAGATGTAGTTCTATCTTGGGATGGTCATCTATCTACTGCTAGAAATTATGATGTTATTAAAGATAATAAAAGTAATATATTGAAAATAGATAATCTAATGATTACTTCTGTAATTACAACACAGAACTATCTTAAATCATTCTTAGATGAATTAGAAGATGTAGAGAAAGAATATTTTGATATTCATAATAAATACTTTGATATATATGCTGTTGTAGTAAATGAAAGTGATCAATTTGATATAAAAGATATCAAAGAATTATTTGAATTTGATCTTAATAGATTAAATAGAGAAGCTCAATATGTATGTGATCATTACAATGATAAAATATCATATAAAGTATTTATAAACACTTTGAAATTATTATACGATTTTGAAACTGTAAAGAATGTTCCTGGTTGCTTATATGGATATAATAGAATAGCTATAGATCTAAAAGGAAATTACTATGCATGCTTAGATCTTGACCTTAGTTATATCAATGATAAAAATATAATCAATACTTCAGTTACTGATGCATTAAATCTAATAAATAAAGTTGATAAGTATCCTAGTAGATATGAAGATATGTGTAAAAAGTGTAATGTTATAGATATATGTAAACATGGATGTTCATATTTATCTAAAGAACAATTAGAAACTACATATTGCCCACCTAGAAAAGCGTTATATACTCCTATAATAGAATTTTTAAATAAATTAGAAGATGAAGAATAGTGTATAATTATACCCTAGACGAAATGTCTAGGGTATATTTTTCGAAAACATTTTAATAATCAAGAAGAAAAATGAGGGGGACTATGTATGGATATAGAACTCGTTTTAGGTAAAGAGTGTAATTTAAATTGTGCTTATTGCCATAATAAAGAAATGCATATAGATAGTATAGATGCTGATAATATTCCAATATCAACATTAGATTTTTTAAAGAGAGTTCCAACTAAGTTAACGTTTTATGGTGGAGAGCCTTTAATGTATTGGGATCATATACATAAAATATTAACTGAGTATTATAATCCAAACTGTCATTATTATTTAATTACAAATGGATATTACTTGAATAAAGATATTGCTAAAGTACTAAATGAGTGCAATGTTACTGTTTATATTTCTTATGATTGTAATATAAGTTACAGAGGTTATGATGTAATTGAAGAGAATAAGTATAATATTATGTATCTAAATGATATGGCTATAATGGGAACTACTAATTCTCAAGATTATTTTAAATCTTTACTTGATAAATTAAATAGATTGGAAGAAGAATATTTCTTTAGTCATAATAAGTATTTCAATATTTATATTGATTTCATCAATAAGTTTGATGATACTAATAAAAATGTGAAATATAATGATATAGCTAACTATGATCTTAGTACATTAGAAGCAGAAGCTAAATACATTTGTGATCATTATAATTCTTATACATCTTATAAGATGTTTTTAGATAGTCTAAAAGAAATGTATGATGATGAGATTATACCTAGCAGTCCATCTTGTAGATACGGCTATAATAAGACTGTAATAGATTTATTTGGCAATTATTATGCATGCTTAGATGATGACGATAATAATAATTGTAATATAATAAGCAACTCTGTTGATGATGCATTGAACTTATTAAAGAAAAAAGATAAATATAAAGATAGATATACTACTATATGTGCTGAATGTAATGTTAGAAAAATATGTAAGAATGGATGTAGCTACTATACTAAAGAAGACTTAGAACAGTATTATTGCCCACCTAGAAAAGCATTTTATGCTCCTATAATAGAATTTTTTAAAAATAAATTAAAAGATTAAGGAGGGATATAAGATGGCTAGTACATCAATTAGAAATGTAATTCTGGAATTTAATGCAGAAGATAAAATTAGATGGCAAGAATTGGCACCATCATTACAAGCTATGATTAATGGAATATCTAATTCTGTTAATTTAGTGAATAGTAATTTAGAAGATATAAGTGATAGAATATCTGCTTTAGAGAATAGAGTTTCAGTAATAGAATCTATAATCAATAGTGGTGGTGGAAGCAGTAGTGGTGGTGGAGGTGCTTATATACTTCCAACGGCTACTAATAATGTTTTAGGCGGAGTCAAAGTAGGAGAAGGTTTATCCATATCTCCAGAAGGTGTATTGAATATATCTGGTTCAGAATCTGGCGATACATATGATATTGCTGAAGATGGAATAGCTGATCAATTGATTTAATTATTTTTGGGTAATATTCCATTATTGGATATATTATTATAGATTAAAAGGAAGGAGAGATGCTATATGGCACTCACAGAAGCCCAACTTGCAAAAATTGCAAGAATTAAAGACTTGCAGACACTCGCTACAAAGGTTAAGACACTTTTTAACTCATCTGTAACAAGCGTTGATCTTGCTAAAGATACAACTGCCACTGAAGGGTATGCAGCAAGTTACACCTTGAGTGTTAACGGTACTCCTCTTAGTACCAAGATTAACATTCCTAAGGATTTCCTCGTAAAATCTGCTACTTTGGCAACTGTATCAACTGCTGATACTCCTTATACTGGAGCAGCAATTGGTGATAAGTACATTGATTTCGTTATCAATGCTAAGGACGCCTCTGATGGTACTGGTGCAGAGCACATTTATCTGCCTGTAAGTGATCTCGTAGATACTTATACTGCAGGTAACGGTCTTTCTTTGAGCAGCGGTGCATTTAGTGTAGCTATTGATAGTACTAATGCTAACGGTCTGTCCGTAAGTGCTAGTGGTCTGGCTTTGGCAACTGCTACTGCTTCTACTAGTGGTACTGGTGGTTCCAACGGTGCTATGTCCGCAACCGATAAAGAGAAGTTGAATGGTATTAGCACTCAGGCAACCAAGACAACTGTAACTACTGAAAAGGCTGGTACTATTGAAATCGATGGTGTATCTAAGGTTATTGTTGATATTGCTACAGATTCCGATGTTACTGCTATGATGGATGAAGTTTTCCCTTCTAGCTCAGGTGGCGGCACTGGAGAATAATAAGTTATAACCAAAAAAAAAACTGAAAGGGACTAAATAGTCCCTTTCTTTTTTTTTAGAAAGTAGTGGTGTAAATAATATGGCAAATACGATCATTACGCTAGAACAACTAGAATATATTTTATTAGAATTAAAAGATTATATTGATAATAATGCAGGTACCACTATTGGCTGGGATTATGTGCTTAATAAGCCAGTATCTTTCCCGCCATCAAGTCATACCCATGATGATAGATATTATACAGAGGATGAAGTAGATACTTTACTATCTGGCAAGTCTGATACTGGTCATACACATAGTCAGTATTTAACTGAGCATGCTACTGTAGATGATGCTTTAAGTGCTACTAGTACTAACGCAGTACAAAATAAAGTAGTTCAAGCAGCATTGGCTGATAAGTCTGATACTGGCCATACTCATGATAATAGATATTACACAGAGAATGAAGTAGATACATTATTAGATGGTAAGTCTGATACTGGTCATACTCATAGTCAATATTTGACTGAACATGCTACTGTAGATTCAGCTTTAAGTTCTACTAGTACTAATGCTGTACAAAATAAAGTTATAAATACAGCATTAGCTGGAAAGGCAGCTAGTGATCATACTCATAGCCAGTATTTAACTGCTCATGCCCCTGTAGATTCAGCATTATCAAGTACTAGCACCAATGCTGTACAAAATAAAGTTATAAATTCAGCTCTAGCTGGCAAGTCTGATACTGGTCATACTCATAGTCAGTATTTAACTGAACATCAAGATATTTCTGGTAAAGCTAATACAAGTGGAACTTATCCTAGTTTAATATCTGGAGGAGTTAGAGATTATAACAATGGATCTACTATCACTTTTGGATATTCAACTGCTGGAATGACTTCTACATCATGGTTAGCATCTTGGGATGGATATAGATTAAGAGCTATAGCACCCGCAAATGTTTCTGCTGGTTATGCATCTACGGCTGGTACTGCTAATTCAGCATATTATGCTGACTATGCAGAGTTTTTCCCTCGTGGAGAAGAAACAGAAGTTGGAGATATTATTGCACTTGATGAATTTTCTGAAGATGAAAAGTATGTTAAAGCAACTGAAAACTCTATATGTGTAATTGGAGTTCATTCAGAGGATTATGGTATAATTGTTGGTGGTGAAAACCCTAAAGATGATATAGTAACAAGAGATAATTATTTTAAATATAATATTTCTAAATATATTCCTGTAAGTTTAGCAGGACGTGTTCCTGTTAAGTTTAAAGGTATATCTCATAAAGGTGTAAGAGTAGTACCTTCTGAAATACCTGGAGTTGGTAGAGCTTTTGATGCAACTAAAGATGATAGAGATTCTATTATAGGCTATCTTGTAGAATCTGATAATGGAGATAACGAAGAAATAAGATTACTTAAAATGAAAATAAAGTGAGGTAATAATTGTGGGGAAATTTTTGAATTTAGGTTGTAATACATTGATGTTTATAATGGGGCAGGGATGTAATCTTAGTTGTTCATACTGTTTAAAACATACTCTAATAAATGAGCAGTTACCTGTAAACGTATCTCCAGTAATTTTTGAATATTTGGATTTCTTAGCTGAAGAAGGTACTTGTCCAATTAATTGTAACTACTTTGGTGGAGAACCTCTTGTTTATTATGATGGCGTTAAATCTATTGTAGAGCATTGCAATCAAATAGAACAAAGACTAGATAAAAAGATTTTTCACCACTCAATGATTTCAAATGGAAAGTCACTTAATGAAGAAATAGTAGAGTTTCTTAATAAAAATAACTTTGCTTATACTATAAGCTGGGATGGTAATAATAGTATAGAAACTAGAGGATATGATGTTATAGAAGACAAGTTTGATTTATTACTAAAAATAAATAATCTTGGAATATCATCTGTGATATCTTCTAAGTCGTATCCTCTAGATGTAGTAAATGCAATGCAGAAATTTGATGATGAATATTTTGCTAAGAACAATAGCCATGTTCGTTGTAATTTTGATGATATAATGGATACTGGTGTTGGAGTTGAAAATCAAGAACTATGCAAAATTGATCCTGAGAGATTTGAATCAGATATTCAAAAGATTTTTGATATGTATGAAGAAGATGTATTAAGTAATCAGACTTTATTAAATAAATATCATGTTGCTATAAGATACTGTATGAATAATATTAACTCAATTAAACATTATCTAAAAGAAGGACCTAATAAAATTTCTAGATGTGGTCAAGGATTGGAAGTTTTAAATCTTGATATGTCTGGAAAAATTTATGATTGTCATAACGTTACTACAGGTGAAATTGGGCATTTGCAGTATGATAGTATTCCATTTATTAGAAATATAATAGCTAGTGAATATAAAACTATGCATAGAATAAATACTATTTGTAAAGATTGTCAAGCTATATCACTTTGTGGTGGTGGATGTAAATATGTAGAAGATGAAAGAATAGGCACTTCTTGCATGCAGAGTATTATCAAATTCAATGTGATTTCAGATAGATTAATAAAGTTAGCAGAGAAAGTTGGTGAAGCAAGTGGCTGTTAATGGTGCAATATCTAAAACAAGTTTTACTGACCAAAGTTCTTTAGCAGATAGTGTAACATCTGTTAAAGCTAAAACTGTTCATATAAATGAATTAAGAACTGCTGTTGATACTTTAACAAGTGCTAGTGCAAATGTGGATAATTGTGGTAATTGTACTTTTTGCCAAGGAAATCAAAGTAATCAAAATTGCCAAACAGATGGATGTGAAGGATGTCAAACTTCTTATAATCAATCTTGTGAAACTTGTCAAACCTGTCAAAATGCCACTTTAAATCAATCTAATCAAGCAAATCAAAGTAATCAAGGATATAATTATAATAGTTGTCAATCAAATCGTCGTTAAGGTGAGGTGATATAGAATGGCTTATACAGATACTATAACGACAGGTACTCAAGTTAAATTAGTACATGCTAAAGAATTAAAAGAGCAAATGGAAACACTTGCTACTAATGCAAGCGTATCAGTTTCTTTTACTGGATGGGGTACTTCAAAACCAACAAAAGTTAATATGGAGCTTTTACAAAATGCATGTAATAAATTAGAAGACGAATTTTCTTATAATTGTTGTCAGAATGATTGTTGTCAAACAAATCAGTCAAATTGTAAAAATCAATCTGTATTAAATCAAACTAATCAAACTTGTGAAACTGCTGCTTGTGAATCTTCAACTTGTCAAACTAATCAAAAAGATCAGGCATGTCAATCTTATACTAATCAAGGTAATTGCTCATCATATAATCAAAGTTGTCAAAATAATATGTCTTGCGGTGGCTGTGGCGGTTGCGGTGGTATGTAATTGTAATTAAAGAGGTATAATATATGTTTAATTTTGGTAGTTATAGGCTTAAAATTATACTAGGTAGTGCTTGTAATTTACATTGTAAATATTGTGAGCAAAATAGTAATATATGTAAGTTACCAGAAGTTATATCTAGTAATTTATTACACTATTTGAAATGGATTAACGGGTTTAATGAAAGAACTAGAATTCAATTTTTTGGCGGAGAACCATTACTTTATTTAGATAAAATAAAACAACTTGTACAGTTTATAGAGAAAGAAAATCTAAATAACTTTGCGTTAGATATACCAACTAATGGTAAATTACTTACAGAAGAAATCATTGATTATTGTAATAAACATAACATAGTTTTATGCTTATCTTGGGAAGGTAAAAATACTAAATTAGATAGAGGATATGATGTTATAGAAGATAAAAAAGACTTAATTTTTAAAATAAAAAATTTAGCTTTTTCGAGTGTATGGACAAAAAATTCTTTACCATTTGATGCTTTAAGTGATGTTCAAAATATTCTAAATGATTATAGAATACAAACTGGATTAAATTATAGAATAAATGCTAATTCATTATTTATGTGTGATTTATCTGGTAATAATTCTTTAAATATATATGATTTAAATATTTTAACGGAACAATATAAGAAAATATTTAAAGTATATAAAGAATATATGAATAATCATTCTCAGGAATATTATGAAAATAATAGATTAATAATAGAATATGTACAATATTTAATTTCAACTATTCGAAAAGAATTACAAAATCCTACAAAAAATGCTTGGTGTGATTCTATTGTAGACACTTTAAATTTAGATTTAGATGGTAATATTTATAAATGCCCTTTATTATTAAATGAGCCTATAGGTAATGTAATAACTGATTCAAATAGAGTATTATTACAAAACTATGCTTATTCTGAATTAAATATTATGAATCGTAGAGAGAATATGTGTAAAGATTGTGCAGCTCATGTTATATGCCGTGGTGGTTGTAAAGAAGTATCTAATAAAAATATTGAATCGAATTGTAAATTATGGAAAGGTTTATTTGAAATAATTTATAATGAGATAATAAGTATAAGTTCATAGAGGTGTTTTAATGCTATCACCAAATTTTGATACTATTTATTTAATGCTTGGATTTGATTGTAATGCTAGTTGTAAATATTGTTTACAAAAAGGTATTCAAAAATCTTTATCTACAGAAATAAATGAAGATATAATAGATTTTATATCAAGTTTTAACAATAAAAATTTTCTAGTTACTTTTATTGGTGGTGAACCTTTATTATATTGGGATAAAATTAAATATATTGTACAAAAAGTACATAATAAAAAGGTTTATTCAAAGTATAGAATATTTACTAATGGATTGCTACTAGATAATGAGAAAATAGAATTTCTAAATAAAAATGATTTTAATGTTTCATTATCATGGGATGGTATAAATACTAATCAAACTAGATCGTTTGATATATTTTCTATGAATAGTAAAATATTGAATATCAAAAATTTGCTAATAAATTCAATTCTTACTAAATACTCTTATCCTAGCGATATTATAGATGGAGTTATTAAGATAAATGAAAAGTATAAGAAAATTCATGGATATAATTTAAGAATGCATATAGAACCATTTTGTGATACTGGTACTTGTAATCAAGATTCTCTTAATAATATGGACTATAATAAGTTATATGAAGAAATCTATAATTTAACTACTAAAGTTTTAAATAATAATGGGGAAGATTTAATATATCAAGAATTTATCTTAGATAAGTTAAATAAAATAACTAATGGATTGAAATATGATCCAGTTATTAGTAGAGGCGGTTGCAAATGTGGTTGGAATCATCTAAATATGGATCTACAAGGTAATTTATATAGATGCCATAATACCATACAGTTAGTTGGAAATATAAATGATACCTTAGATATGTATTATAAAAAATTATCACAAGTAGATACTAGAAAAAGGGATACGAGATGTAGTGATTGTGAAGTAAGATGGCTTTGTCAAGGTGGATGTAAAACAGTACCTGAAGAATTAGAAGAAAAATATTGCGAAGTTCAAAAAGCCTATTATATAGGATTTTATAAAGCTTTAGAAGACTGGGGGAAATAATGTGTTAGGGTATAGTTTTGAAAGCGTTTATTTAATGCTAGGCTCAGATTGTAATGCAAATTGTTCTTATTGTTTGCAAAAGGGTAATACTAAAAAACAAAAATTTCCAGATAAATTGAATTATAAAGTAATTGACTTTATTGAGTTAATGGCTTCTAGATATTATGAATCACAAGAAAATACTCCAGTAAATAATAGAAAATATTTTTGGGTAACTTACTTTGGTGGAGAACCATTATTAAAATTTGATTTGATAAAAGAAGTAAATGAAGAACTTTTAAAAAGAGGAGTTATTTTTAGAAGTTCTATAATAACTAATGGGTTATTATTAGATGAAGATAAAGTAAATTATTTCAATAAACATAATTTTGTTGTAGCACTTTCGCATGATGGGCTATACTCTAAGAAAAATAGAGGATATAATGTATTTGAAATAGTTGATTCTAATGTGATTATGAAAATAAATAGGTTAGCACTTAATGCAGTGCTAACTGTTAATTCTTATCTTGATGATATTATAGAAGATTATTTGAATATAAATGAGAAGTATAGTGAAGTTCATAATTATAATATTGAAATGAATATAGAAACTTTCTTAGATACTGGAAGTTGTAATCAAGAAAAGTTAGATGATTTTGACTATGATAAATTATATAATCAATCTTATAATTTAATGATGAAATATGCTAAAGGAAATTATAATGATAAAACTTTACCATCAAATAATTTAATATCAAAATATATCAAAGAATTTATATTAAAAGTAAAAAATAATATAAATTCCACTCCAGAAAGGGGTGGATGTTATTGTGGCCGAAAGGTATTAAATTTAGATTTAGATGGTAATTTGTATAGCTGTCATAATTCAAGTTTCCCTATAAGTAGAATAGAAGATAGTATAAATGATTACTTTATTAATCTAGGATGTGCAGATAGACGAGTAAATGTTCCTCCATGTGAAGATTGTTATGTAAAGTTCCTTTGTGTTGGAGGATGTAAAATGGTTCCTGAAGAACTAGATGAAAAATACTGTAAGATGCAAAGAGCTTTTTATGGTGGATTTATAAAAGCTTTATGCGATTGGGGTGAAAATTGTGATTAATTATTATCTTAAGTTGGGAAAGGTTATTAAAGGTAAAAAATTAGATAATAATTACTATATTGGAACTAATTTTGTTTATGAATCTGAACAAGAACCAGAGAAACATAAACAATTATACCATGGTAATTATTTAATAATGGATACATGGGGTGATAATTGGTTTTTAAAATTACCATATGATAATGCTAGTGGAAGTGTTCTTTTAAGTGGTTTAGGATTAGGTGTTTTACCTAATTTATTATTAACTAAGACAGAAGTAACAGAAATATTAATAGTTGAAAAAGAAAAATCTATTATTGATTATATAAAACAATATATAGATTCTGATAAAGTTAATTATATTTGGATGGATATAAGAGATTATCATCCAGATAAAGAATTTGATTATTGTTTTATTGATATTTGGTGTGACGAAAATAGAAAAGAAAGAGAATCAGATGAGAAAATATTACTTGAAAATCTTTCATCATATTGTAAGAGAATTGATTTTTGTCAAACTTTAGAAGAAGCTAAAAAATATTGTGGGGAGGAATAAATTATGGCATATGGTGAATGGTTACCAAAATTAAATCCACAGTATGGTGGATTTGAAGATGGTGATGTAATAGCTTATGAAGAAAGAGATAATATAGTTGGATATAGAAAAGCTAATTCCAATGATAAGTTTATTATTGGTGTAGTTTGTAATGGCTGTACTGCATTTAGTCATACAGAACCAAATCCATTCTTTTATGATTCTGCTGGTAATGAAATAGAATTTAAAGATAATCAGGAAAAAACTTCATATGGATTTATTCCTGTAGCTTTAAATGGTATTGTTAGAGTCAAATTCAAAGGCGAATTTGTTTCTGGTGGATTAGTGTGTATGTCTGATGTACAAGGAGTATCAAGATTACAAACTAATCCTGATACTGAAGTAGCTTTTGGTAAACTCTTAAATGATATAAGTCCTAGTGAAGGTGAAGAAGAATCAATAAGATATGTAGATATAATACTATTAGATAATAGTATTCTTACTAAAATTGATAATACAGATCAGGAAACTGAAGCTTTAATTGCTGAGAACAAAGAATTAAAGGAGCAAGTTTCTGAGCTTAATGATGCATTATTAGAAGTAATGTTTGGTTCAGAAGAGGAATCTTTTGATGAATTATAAGGAGTTGTTAAATTATGGCAAGTTTTTTGGCAAGAAATCTTATTGCAGGTAAAATCAAATGGTCTCAGATTGAGAATTCTAAGACTTATGCTAAGTATGCGGATGCTACACTTGTAATACTGGAAGAACAAGGTTACATAATTGATGAAAATGGTAATTGTGTACCAGCCTCTAACTGAAAACTATCTAAGAAGTTAATTCAAGAATTATTTTTACATAGTAAAAATATAGTAAGAAAAATTATAAGCTAATAACTGTTCCCTCTACCCAATTGGGTAGAGGGATATATATTATTCATCATTTCTCATATTGAGTAATATTTCACCAGCATATAAATATTTCTTAATATTAGAAAATTTATCTTCAAATTTGAATATATTATTCTTTCTATCTACCCAATATATAATATCTTCTGGTATATAGTCTAAAGCTACTGTATTATATGTAAATACTTCAATTTTTTCATATTTACTATACTCCAGAAATTTATCAATTTCTCTCTCCATAATATGGGGATGATAATCAAATTTCTTTTCTTTTATACCTTTAGACTTTAAGAAATCTATTTGTTTTTCTGTTTCTGGTACATATACTTTTAGCATTTATTTTTCTCCTTCCTTAAGAATAATATTCTTTTGCTATCGTACTAAGTAATGTTTTTCCAGCATAAAGATAGTTTGATATATTACCAAACTTCTCTTCAAATTTAAGTATTGTATTTCTCTTATCTACCCAATATAAATATTTTTTAGGTATAAAGTCCAATGCTAAAGTATTATATGTATATACTTCTAATGAAGTATTATAATTTTTATCTACCCATTCATCTACTTTATCAAATAAAATACTTGGGTGATAGTCAAATTTCTCTTCTTTGATATCTCTAGACTTTAAAAACTCTATTTGAGCATCACTTTCTGGAATATATACTTTCATTTTAGTCATAAATCATACCTCTTAAACTTAGATTCTATTTCTTTCTTTTCTAAATCAAAATCTTTTTCTTTTTTAAATATCATTCTCCATGTATAAACAATCAAGATTCCTATAAGTATAAGCATTAATATAACAAATATCAGATATATTATTCCTAAATATGTAATTACTTCTAGTATATCCATTACTTAGTAATCCTCCTGTCATAATAATCTACTTTATCTCCATAGTTTATATAATCTAATTGTTCAGAGTCATAGTACTTAATAGATTTTTTGAGTTTCTCTGTTTTATGTATATCATCTTTTACAAGCCGTACTATCTCTATATATCCTTTATACATCATAGCACTAAGTACAAGCATCATTACACATGTAATAATGCCACAAATTCTAATAAATATTGTATCATCCAATAATTTCATCTCCAAACAAAGTAAGTTGCTCATATTTAGGAAGAGTAACCTCTTTTTCTTTTTCTTTGAATCTTAACTCCTCGCATTTGAATCCATTATCATTTAGCCACTTAGAAACTAAATGTCTATGACAGAACTTTTCTGGAGATTCAAAGCACACTAAAATCCTATTTCTTAATTCTCTTTCTACAATCTTAGGATCAAGAGTACTAAGATAATTATTATAATCAATAGTATATTTATTTACATCCCTTGTTTCTTTATATCTATAAAGAATATCTTTAGGAGGAGCTAACTTAGGATATCTAGGAATAAAAATTCCTTTTGGTACATATAAAGCTATGCCAACACATCTAGTTTTCTGATATGAAGACATTTTCTTCATTGCCGCAAAATAAGAAGTATATATCATAATTCTACGTCTCCTATTATTTCTTTAATTTTATCTTCATCTTTAGCCCATACTACTTCAAAACTTTTAAAAGAATCTTTATATCTAGTAACCATATACACATATGGTTCAAGAGCACTTATTGGTCTTAAATGGTGAAAATCTAATCCCATTGTCATTTCTCTACTAATAACTACAGCTTGTTTTCTTTCATCATTATTAAATTTATAGTGAATAATATCTCCTTTTTGTAATAACGCTAACATGTAATATCACCATCCCCTTAATACTAAGTAATTTTATAATTAAAAATATACTATATATATGAGTAAGTAAAAAGCTCAAATAAAAGGAGGAAAATAAAATGAAATTAAAAGGTAAGACTGGAGGATCTTGGTCAAAGATCGTAGAGTTTAATAAAGGAGAATACATTCATAAATTTAGTGCTCGAGCAATTCAGTTTGCTGATCCAAGTTTTGTATTAAAGCATGAAATTATTAGTATCGATGGTACTGAGAAATATGTAAACAAATTTATATTTGCAATTTATGATATCAATGTAATAGAAAGATATGATGTATCTTTATTCATTGATCATCACAAAGATCTTCATAATTATAAGGATATCTTAACAACTAATCTTCTTTACTATATAAATAGAAGAAAGAAAATATTAGAAAAAGTTCATCCTAGAATGACCAATGAAGAATTATATGAGGCTGTAAAAAGTTCGAAGAATAGGTTCTCAGCAGATTTTATAATATATAGTACTAAAGAAGGAGATAAAGGAGATAGAAAAGTACGAATATCTTTAGCTAATATAGAAATATATAGCAAAAAGTATTACTTAGTTGCAGTTCAAATTAAAACTAAAGATGGTTGGGACTTAAAATCAATTTCATATGGCGGAAGAGCATTTAAATTGGTAGATGCTAAGAATGGAATTATAAATGTACCAGATGCTATCTTCCATTATAGTAATGGGAAACTAATTGCTTCTCCAGTATTTATTGGATATGAGAATGGATACATTAATGGATACATGAGAAAGAAATTAGAAGAATTAGTTAATGTAGCAATAGATTACATGAAAGAAAAAGGTAAAGAAAAACCATTCCTTAAGCTTAGAACTGATTATCGTGATTATGATACATATGTATATGGTATTCCTAAGTATGATAAAACTAAGCTTGCTAAAGAACTCAGATTGGATAATGAAAGCTGGGTTTTGCCATTTTAATAATATTTATATCCCAGAGCTTTATGCTCTGGGAATATATTTAGGAGGAATTAATATGGAAAAGAAAATTATAGAATGTAATGTTAATGGTTTCAAAATGTTATATACGGCTGAAATCAATAATATGGATTATCTTGGAGAGGAAAATCTTAATAAAAAATATATACATGTTAAGTGTACACTTTCTAGTAAGAAAACAGAGGAAACACTGTCTTATAAAAAGGTATATAGTTTAGATGTGAGTAAATTAGATACTCCTGATAATATTAAAACCTTTGTATGTGAAATTTTATATGATATTGATATTTCTTATAATAAAAATAGATTTATTGAAAAACTTACTGAAATTATAAAAGAATATAAATCCAAAAATTTAAATTTTGATAAATTAGAAGAATATTTTGATAATGATGATGATATTCATAGTTATTATTTAAGTAATGAGTTTAGTAGTTATATGGAATTTATACCAGTTAATGCTAATATTGAGTTTAATACAAAATTAGCTATATATCCATATTATTACAATAAATCATATAATCTTCATGTAAAATTAACATATTCTTATACTAAGTGGGATGATACTTTTGAGTATAAAATAAACTCAGTTAGTCATCTAAATAATAAGTGTGACTATGAAAAAGTAACTCTTGATATTTTAAGATTAATACATTATAAAGGATATGTAAATCCTACTATAAATACATTTAATACTGTATTTGACATGGTTGAATATTGTTTTGATAATGATTTGTTTAAGAATATTGATCAATTATAAAGGAGAAAATAATATGGTGGAAAAAGAACTTTTAAAATTTGAATTAAACGGATGCGTGTTTACTTATACAGGTATAATTAATGATCAGGATTTTACATTTATTCATATCAATTGTATTATATCAAATAGTGTCAATTGTATTATATCAAATAGTGATTCAGAAGATACAATAGAATATTCATATGGAGATGTATTGAATCAAATAAACAAATCAAATATTTTAGAAAAAGCTAATAATATTGCAGAATTGATGAATATATCTTATTGTAAGAATAAATTTATTAATGAACTTGTTAGTTTCATTAATGATGAATATTTACTCAAGCAAATAAATACATCTAAATTGATAGAATACTTTAATAAATCTGAGCATATGGATAAGTTATCTCATGCATTTGATAGCACTAAATTTGAAGATAGAACTGGCAAAATTTTTAATACTTATTTAAATATTTATCCATATTCTTTTAATAATAAATTCTTATTGCATGTAAATTTAGATTATAGAGATATTGGAGATGATATTATTCCTTATCTGCTCAATAATCTTACTACTTTTGAATTAGAGTTAGCTTCTAGCAATTATCAATTAAGTAGATTTGAAAAAGATGCAATAAATCTTTTAATGAAAATACAGAGTATTGGTAATGTAATTCCAAATATTGAATCTGTTTTAGATACAATAGATATGATTAAATATTGTTTTGATAATAGATTGTTTAAGAATATTGATCAATTATAAAGGAGAAAATAATATGATTAAAGAAATTATTAGCTCAGAATACTGCGGAATAAGGATTATATTTGAAATCAATATAAATCATAAATATCAGAATAAAGCTCAAATAATCCAGAGAAGTATTCTAAATGATAATGTTACAGAAAAAATTATAACTCTAGACTTATCTACTTTAGGAAATAAGTGCAATAGAAGTAATTTAGATGCTATATCTGAAGATATTGCAAATAGATTCAAAGTTGATGAAAATATCAAAGAAAAGTTTATAAATAATTTAACTGATATCCTCATTAAGCAAATTCAATGTAATACTGATTACTTAAAAGAAGAAGATTTAGAATTAATCAAGAGTAATTATAAATATGATAAACAATATTTGATGTTGCATTTGATTCATACATCTTCAGATTCTAAAGATGATTTTAGATTAAGTCTTAGAATTTACGGATATGCTATATTACCAAAAGGATGTGAAGAACCTGATGAATATGATTATGAAGAAGCTGAAAGATTTATACTTGCAGAAGTATCTAGAGATAATTATTTAGAGAATCCTTCTATCTTTATTTATAATATAGGATTTATAGATAAAGGATTTGGAATGATGATGAGAACTGAAGCTGCTTCAAATGATCTATTAAATGATATAATACACAAATATATAGATAATATAGAGGATGAATCATGTATTACATTTGGAATGGATAGAGAAGATATTAAGAAAATTAAAAAGAATGACGATCTTATTATCAATATTCCTGAATTAATAGCTGAAATAATGGTTTCATTGAATGTTAATGATGAAGAGCATAAGAAGATAGTATTCTTTAAATCTGATTCAAAAGAAGAATAAGAAATATACTATATATATGAGGGAGTCAGAGCTATATGCTCTGACTCTCTTTATATTAGTTTAAGGAGGAATTTAGATTTTTAGTTTAAAAAAGACAATATACTAGTTGAGTATATATAAATGAAGAAAAGGAGAAAACAAGATGCAATTAAACTTAGAGAATTATCTAGCTTTAGAACCGCTAGTGCGTACTGGAAACATGACTATCTATACAAAAGATATTAATGCCCAGAACTGGAACCAGTATTATACTGGATGTCTCAATCTTATGAAAGATGGTATTGAAGATACTTTCGTACAGAAGTCTAAGATTAGGATTGTATTTCCTGATGGTAGAGGATGTAATCTTACTATTATTGACTTCTTCTTTAATTGTATCATGTGGTACATGATTGTAGGAGCTGGAAGAGTAATAGAACCAAAACACTTGTTCTATAATCCAAACGCTCTTACTAAAAAGGATATTAAGAATTACATTGATAAATATGTAATCATTCCTAACAGAGAGATTATGAAGTCTAAGGACTTGAATAACATGATCGATGATGCATTATTCAAGTATATGGATGTAGATAATTTTTCTCTGTTCCTGGGGTCTACTATAAATCTTGAGGATAATATAAACCTCATGGATGCATCTCCTGAATTTAAAGAATTGATGAATACAGATCTTTCTAATATACCAATTGAAGATGTAAAAGATGTTGGTATGAAGCTTACTAATAAAGCAATAGAATATATAATTCATTCTAAAGAAATCATGGGGTATGAGCATTGTTTAGCTGATACATTCCGTTCTAAAGAAGGAACTAAAATAAATCAATATAAAGAATTTGCAGTTAGTATTGGTACTAAACCTGATGGAAAAGGTGGAGCTTATCCAATAGCTATTAATAAATCTTATATCAATGGTGGCTTTAGAGGTAATTTGTGCTATCAGCTTATGGATTCTAATACAGCTAGATTTGCACAGATTATAACTAAGAATAACGTAGGTGATTCAGGTAACTTTGCACGTATTATTGGATGGAATTCTATAGATACTATTCTTAGAGATGATCCAGAATATAGCTGTAATACTAAGAATTTACTTCGTATTGAAATTAAGAATAAGAAGATTCTTGAGAGATTTAGAGATAGATGGTTTAGAAAAGATCCAGAAGGTGTAGAATATTTATGTGATGGAGAAGATGAGAGCTTAATTGGACAGACTCTGTATTTCCGTTCACCTGAATTCTGTGAATCACATGCTCATGGTAATGGAGTATGTTTCCGTTGCTATGGTAAGTTAGCATATAATAATAGATATTTGAATATTGGTAAGATAGCAGCAGAGTTGATTACTTCTATCTTAACTCAGATGAGATTATCAGCTAAACATCTGCTTGAAACTAAGATTAGAAAGTTTAGCTGGAATGAAGCATTCTATAAGTTTATTGATGTTAATGATAATATACTATTATTAAACAATGATCTTGAGTTTAATCCAAGTTGGTTTATCTTAATAGATCCAGTTGATATTTGTCAAGAAAATGAATTGGATTATGATTCAGTAGACTATACTGATATTGCATCATTAGATGAAAAAGATGATGATTTTGATGATGATAATATTGAGTCTGACTTTAATGAGTATGTATCTAGATTCTATATTGGAAATGAGTCTGGAGAAATATTTGAGATTGCTGGTAATGAAGAGCAATATCATATGTATATTACTAATACATTGAATAAACTTATTAGAAGTAGTAATATTGCTGAAAATGGTATGATTAAGATTACTTTTGATGATGCTGAGTCTGCATCCTTATTCTGCTTAAAGATTGAGAATGATGACTTAGGTAAATCATTAGATGATATCAAACAGTTGATAGATAAGAAGTCTGTAACTACTTTACATGATGCACATTCTCTTACACAAGCTGTATTAGAAGCTGCAATTGATGGTGGAATAGATGTAATGTCTGTACACTTTGAGATTCTGATTATGAATCAGATCAGAAGCATAATATCAAATCTTAAGAAACCAGATTGGAATATTCCAAATGAACCATATAGAGTACTCACATTGAAGGAATCTTTAAGTGATAATCCTTCTGTAACTATTTCTATGATTTATCAGAATTTGAGTAGACTCTTAGTAAGACCTCTTACTTATAAGAAGACTGCTCCATCCTTTGTAGATGTATTCTTTATGAGAGAACCTCAGAACTTTATGACTGATACATCTAACCTTATTGATACTAGTATCAAACCTAGAAAGGTTAAACCATTCATTAGAGTTCATAGAAGAAAACGTTAATAGATTACCCAGAGGGAATTTCCCTCTGGGTTATTTTAAAGGAGTAAATATGACTTATTTATACTTGGCTATAACTGAAGATGATCAAGATATGGGAGTATTTACAGATGTAAAAGACTGTATAAAATATTTGGTATCCTTAGGGCAAGGTCCATCAGATTATATAGAAGTACCATTGAATCCTGAGATACCATATAAGAATATGTATAAAATATTTGATGGATATGTAAACTATTTCAGAGGTGATGTTGCATTACATGAGTTTAGCATTACATCTGGTAATATAACATATGCCAATCCAGTCAATGTATTTCAACCAGCAGCAAATACTGAATGTGAAAATAATATACCAATTACATGGTATTGTAGAATAATGGTTAGATCAGATCTAGCTAGTAAGATACAATCATTTTCTACATTTGTTATGAATACTGCTAAAGCTGAAATAGAAAAACGTATTAAAGAAATGCTAGGTGGTGTATAGAATGAGAATCTTGATAAAGCGTAGTACTATTATCATAGAAGATTACGTACTTGGTAATTGTACAAAGCTTGAAAGATCATTTATGATATTTGATAAAGTATACCATCGATATAATTGGAAGGGTGCATACTATTCTCAAGATGAGCATAGATTGTATCTTCCAAGAGGAGTAAATATTGGATGGTTAGAGCATCTATTAGAATGCCCATCTTATATGGAAGAAGAGTTTGACCCTATAGATCAAATATCTCCAGTAATGATAAAGTATCTTCCAAGAGATAAAGATCAAGAGACTGCTTTAGAGTTTATTCTTGGTAATGGGGATTATCTTGCTAATAGATATAAACCTCAGTTATCTGTAAATCTTAATACTGGTAAGGGTAAAACTTATGTTACAATAGCAGCATCTTCATTTCTATTAGTTAGAACCATTATGATTACATCTAATATAGATTGGATTAATCAATGGAGAGATTGTATATTGGAATATACAGATACTAAGCCAGAAGAGATTTATATAATTGCTGGAGCTATTAGTATTACTAAGCTTAAGAGAGGTATTCATGATATCTCTAAGATTAAATTTATTTTGGCATCTCATTCTACTATTCAATCGTATGCTTCTAAACATGGTTGGCCAGCAGTAGGAGAGTTATTTAGATTTCTTAAAGTAGGATTTAAAGTATATGATGAAGCTCATTTGTATTTTGATAATATCTGTATGATAGACTTCTTTACAAATACATATAGAAGTATTTATCTTACTGCAACTCCTGCTAGAAGTGATAGAAATGAAAATCAAATCTATCAGAAATCTTTGAAAGCTATGCCTAAGATAGACTTATTCCATCCAGATGATGATCCACATACTCAATACATATCTATACAGTATAATACACATCCAAATCCATATGAACTCAATAACTGTTCTACTGGATATGGATTTAGTATGATTAAGTATGCTGGATATGTAGTACATAAACCTATCTTTTATAAGATGCTTTATATCGTAATCGATATGTGTCTTAAGGTAGATGGAAAAGTTCTTATGTATATTGGTACTATAGATAGTATATTACAGATATACAATTGGATGATGCAAGCGTTTCCTTTCTTATATGGAAATATTGGAATATATAATTCTAGTATTCCTAAAGAGGAAAAAGAGTTTCAGTTAGAAAAGAAGTTTATTCTTACTACTACAAAATCTTGTGGAGCTGCTATGGATATTAAAGGTCTTAAAGTAACTGTATTAGCAGCAGAACCATTTAAGAGTGAAGTATTAGCAAGACAAACTTTGGGTAGAACAAGAGATGAAAATACTTCATATATAGAACTTGTAGATACAGGATTTGGTGCAATTAGGAACTACTACTATAAGAAATTAAAGGTATTTAATAAATATGCTACTCAATGCAGCAATATCTTGTTAAATGACCATCTAATTAATGAGAAGTATACTGAGTTGTATTGGAAGTACAATGAGAGAACTCTTGTATATTTAGAGGAAATGAAGAAAGGATTACCTAAAGTATTCCATCATGTTAAAAAGGAGTAATCTATGAATGATAGGTATAGAATGAAGATTAAATGTATAAGAAATATTGATTCTATTACAAAAAAAGAACTATTGAAAATTAATAGAAATGCATTATGTGGAGCTAATTCTGTAATACCAGGAATGATAGTACAACAATTACAAGATAGTAGAATTAATATATTATATTTGGGCGATGATGTAAACTTTGATAAGAAGGAGTAAATTATTATGAATAAAAGAAATTGTATGATATCCAAAGCTTATAAATTATGTGATCCATTTATTGGTAGTAAAAAAGTATTGAAACAAATAAAAAGATTATATGATTTGACTGATTCATATCTATTATTTAAAAAGCATAAGAAACTTAAATATCTTAAAATGTAACTTTTTAAGGAGACTATATATGAATAATAGACTAAGATTAAGAAGACGCTATCTTAAATATATGCCTGAAAGTATATATCAGCAATTATTTGTTGATAATGAGCCTTGGAGATATCTAAAGATAGAATCTAGATTAGATTCAGAATTTGTTTATTTAAAGCATGCCAATAAATCTATGAGGGAAACAAATTACTTTGGATTACCTCATAGAAAAGAATTTGAAAAAAGAATAAAGGAAGGTAGATTAGTATGAATAATCGATTAGTTTCTAGAGTTAAAGCATTGAATTTCACAGTAGATAATTTTCCTGAGTTTGTTGATGCACACGCTAGAAGATATTTTAATAAAAGAATGGAATTAGTATCTTCATTGATGAAAAGAGATATTATTAGAGTGGCTAGTAAATGTATTACTAGGCCTAAGTTCCAAAAGAAATTAGATGAGATGATAGAAACTAGAAAATCATTTCTGTTTAGAATTGGAGAATAAATAAAAATTAATAAATTTATATCATGTATAGGAATTATGGCAATGGTTTTGATTTGTTGTGGATAGAATCAAGATATATTATCTATGTTCCTAGAGGTGTAATTCTATGGAAGAATATAATAATATTTCAAAAGAAGAACTAATATCTGAAATTGAAAGATTGAGAATAGAGAATACTAATCTACGAAATCATATTAGTTTATATATATCTGTGCTATCTAGTATAAGAGATGTAACTAAAAAATATGCTCCAGAAATATCTAAATGTATGAGCAATCATAACTCTAGTATTAGCTAATAAAAAATAAAGGGTATTATATTTGCCCTTTATTTTTTATTATTAGAGTACTTCCCATTTTAAGGATAAGTAATTTTATAGTATATAACCAACATAAAATTAGTGGTTAAAATATTCAATGATTTGTAGTATACTAGCTATCAAACTCACTAGGTATACGAACAAGCAGTGTGTCCCTCTACCGAAAGGTAGAGGGATATATTGTGTTAAATCTCCTTATTCTGACTGTATAGTAATCTTATAGAAAGGAGACTAGAATATGCCTGATAATGTTAATATAAGACCAGAGGCACAAGCTACTAATCAGAATGCTACTATAACTCCTACTAGGATATGCTATCAGATGAGTACCACAAATAAATCATTTCTTAACATGCATTATTTGCTTAAGAGTATGGGTATTCAAAATAATAGATTCTTTTTAGCGTTACTTGATCCAGATTTAGCAGGTATATCTCCATTTGATCCTAATCTTTCATTTATGATGAAACAAAAGGTTCTTAGAGAGGTTACTAATAATTTCTGGTACTTTATACGAGAAGTAGTAAGAATTCCTACTCAAGGTGTTCCAGGTGGTGTTCCATTTGGATTACATAGAGCTAATCTTGCAATGTATTTTTGTATGATGTACAATCTAGATGTATTTGAAGAGATTCCTCGTCAGCTTGGTAAAACCATTGCTGCAGTTATAAGATATCTTTGGATATATAACTTTGGTACATCGTATTCTGAAATATCATTCTTGAATAAGAAATTGGTAGATAGTAAGCTTAACTTGTCTCGTCTTAAAGAAATAAGAAGTCTATTACCTACATATCTTCAGATGGACCAAACTTTTACTGAAAATGGTAAGAAGATAAAAGGTAGAGATACAGTAGAGTTTATTCATAATATTAATAACTCTAATGAGATTAAAGCAAGTGCATCTGCAAAATCAGAAGTATTAGCAGCATCATTGCTCCGTGGTCGTACTCTTCCATTACTATGGGCGGACGAGTGGGCATTTATACCATTCAATATGACCATATTTATTAATGCAGTTCCAGCTATTAAAACTGCTAAGATGAATGCAGCTAAGATGGGTAAACCATATGGTATTCTTCTTACTACAACTGCTGGTATGCTTACTACACAAGAAGGTGTAGCTGCTAATGAGATGAGAAAAGATGCTACTAAGTTCCATGAAAGATGGTATGATCTTACATATAATCAAATCATGGAGATTATAAATGCTAATCTCAAATCAAACTTTGTATATATTAAATTTAACTATCAGCAGTTAGGTAAAGATGAAAGATGGTTTGCTTCTGCTTGTAAAGACATGCTTTGGAACTGGTCTGAAATACGTCGAGAAATTCTACTCGAATGGAGAGAAAGTTCCGAGAACTGTCCATTTACAAATGAAGAACTTGAAACTATTAAGAACTATTGTAGAGAACCAGTTGATTCTAAGCTTATAATGAATAAGTATATATTGAATATCTATAATAATCAGATTCCATTAAGACCAGACTATGTACCTAAATATCCTCCTATAATTGGAGTCGACGTATCTGGTGGTTATTATCATGATTCATCTGCTTTAACTATAGTAGATTCTAGAACTACAGAAGTTATTGCAGATTTCCAAGATAATTCAATATCTCCAATAGACTTAGCTAGATTTATCTATGAAGTAGTTCATAGATATTATCCAAATGCTGTTATAAATGTAGAAAGAAATGGAGGTTATGGTGCATCAGTTATTGCAAAACTATTAGAGACCGACTTAAAACCTAATCTTTATTTCGAGATTAAAGATAGAATTATTGAAGAAAAGAATGATGGAATCCGAGTAGTAAAGAAGAAGCAAAAGACCAAAGTATTTGGTTTAGATTCTTCTAAGGATAAACGTGACTTACTTATTGAAATTCTTAGAGAAAGAGTTCAATATCATAAAGATAAGTTTGTATCTCCTAATCTTCATGATGAAATGCAACATATGGAAACTAAGAGAAATGGTAAAGTAGAACATTCATCTACTTCACATGATGACCAGGTATTCTCTTATCTTATGGCTCTGTATGTATGGTATGAAGGTGTTGAGCTTAGAGAAAGATATAACATTCAGAAATCTGCTATTAAGACAGATGATGATATTGATGAGCCTATTAATAATGTAGTAGATAATAATTCTCCTATAATAGAAGAAATTGAATTTATTCAAAGAGATAAAGATGATGAAACTGCTAATATGATTAATGTACTGAAACAAGGTTCTGGTATATTGCTCAAAGACTTTATTATGAGAGAGCGTAAGAAGGAAGAAGAAGCATTTAAACTTCTTATGCAGAACAAAGCTGTTGTAAGAGCAGTTGCTCAAAACAATGGCATAACTGAAGATGAAATAAATCAGATATACAATACTGGTAAGACTATTCCAGATTCAGTTCTCAATTCATTTAATACAATGGATGGAGAAACTGACTTTATGCAGAATGATGAATATGCTATTGCTAGAAATATATTATCACAATTAGAAACTTATGAAAGATCATCGATGAGATAATATGTAACACATCATATACCCCTCTGGAATGATCCAGAGGGGTATATGCAGATTCGATGTATAATAGTTTGGGAGAAAATAAAATGAAAATTTAATTGTATCCTTACTATTAAGTCAATATTAAAAAGCTATTCATATTGAAACCATAAATAAAATACCATAAGGAGGGAATATTTAAATGGGTTCATTTTTACAAAACTCTAGAGCATATAATATTAAAGCAGAAACTGAACTGGCAGTTATATTATCTCATTTTGATGAATCATATATTTATAATGTAATAGATGATAATATAAATATGCTTAACCAACAGTTTAATTCTGTTCCAATGCCTAATATTACTAATAGCTTTGAAGATAATTTCAAAGCATTACATTTACATTATCCAGAAAAAAGAGAGGAAATAATTCAGACTAGATATGATACATATTATCAGATTATTGATATGCTTTCTAAGAAGTTTCAATTTGAGTTTCGTCCGTCTGATGATATGGATATATATACAGTTGCTTATTATACATATGATTTTTTCTTAGCTAAGTATCATGCATTTATTGTAAAATTCTTAACTCATGTAATTGGAACTCAATGTGAAGTTCTTTATAATGCTTTAGGAATGGAGCAGTTTAAGAAGAATAAAGATATTTCTACATCTGCAAATAAGCAATTGTATAAGAATCAACATCTTGCTATACTTTGTTCTAATATAGATATGGTTTGTACATATATTAAGGATATGGATTTCTCTATGGAGCAGATTCTTAATATCTGTTACGATAATAACTATACTACTGTATCTGTATTCTTACAGCATATTTTCCCTATCTATGATTTTTATAAAACTTATTATGCTACACTTTTATACAATGAAGCATTACATTCAGATATCATAGCATGTACACAATGGGAAATTCAAAGAAGATACTCTAATGTATCATTAGTATAAAGGAGAGATATAATAAATGGGAACTATTTCAAGCATTATTTCTGAAGAGAGTAATCATCTTAAAAATCAGTATGGATATTTTAATGAAGAAGAGTTAAATGAAGTAGTTGAAATTGCTGAAAAATATCATGAGGATAATACTTATGATTATAAAGCAAATATGAAACCTACTACTCTTGCTAAACTTGTTAAAAATCTTGTTATAGACCATGAAGCTAATAAAGATAAGTTTATTACACAGGCTCTTGAAGAAATCTATCTTCTTGCCGATATAAATAAAGATAGAGAAGAGATTAAGAAGACTGTAGAAGAGAGTAAAGAAGATACTAAGAAGTTTCTTCAAGAATATATAGAGCATGAAAAACAGCAGAGAGAAATGATGGAGCATAATCTCTTAGAACAAGCTGAGAAATGTGAAAATGAAGATGAGAAGAAACGTATGATTGAAACTTCTCAGGCATATACAGATGGGTATACTTTTAAAAGATTTATTAAATATATTCAGTCTGAACAATATAAAAAGGATCTTAAGAAGAATTCTAAGTCTAAGCATGTTAAGAGATTATTTGAGGATTGTGACTACATTATATCTAAGATAGTAGGTCCATCTGGATATAATATGAATTTTACAAAAATAGCTGGGCAAATATATGCTGCAAGATATGGTTCTCTTAAAAAATATTATCATATAATAGATGATTTTATTGTAGCTTTAGTTCTTCATATATCTAAAACAGTTGATATATCTAATAGGGCTGATATGATGTATGCATATAACGTAGCTTCAAATCTTAATCACCTCTTTAATATAAATGCTTTTGCAACTAACTTTGATAAAGAAAAAGATAAGTACTTCGAAGAAGCACTTGATGCTTTTGTTGAGCTTCACACAAATGATGAAGCTAATGCTGGATAATGCCTCACTTCCAGTATTACATTTTTCATTCTTTGTTTTACTCCTTTCATCTCTCCAACCCAAATTTGGGTTGGAGAGAACATTTGTGTAAAATGTATAAAGGAGGAGAAACTAATGGCAGAAAATGTTCAGCTTTTAGACAATATCCCAATGCTAGCGGATGTAAATGTAGAACCTAGTATCTTTCTTGATATCAAACTTTCTTACCTCGATTCTAAATTAGATAAGATGGTACGGGTAATGAAAAATATGGTATATAAAATCATCTACCTTGAAAAAGGTAGACTTTGTACTGTAGTAGGAGAAGTAAAAGATATCTCTAGAATCTTTACTACAGTTACTGTAAATGAAGATAAGAAGTCTTATAATGAGTATGTACTTACTATAGATTGCTCTAATAAGTATAATACTAATGTAAAGAAGATTCGTACTGGAGATATACGTTCTATTCGTAAATTCATTGATCATATGGATGAAGATACGGATATTCCAAATGCTATTACATTAGATGGTAATACAGTAGCTTCTAAGATTACTAATGTAATAATTAATAATATTAGAGTAGAAGATACAGTTACTATTACTAAAGAGAATGGTATTGCTGAGTATAATACTGATAGCTTTAAGCATATAGTTGGTGGTGTTATTGAAGGTGGTAAGACTGATTCTACTGCTGTAACTAATAATGGTGTAGCCACTGGTGCTAATAATCTTGGAAATATAATTCATATAGATAATGGTGTTACATCTGGTGAAGGAGACATTACTGCTGGTAATATTATTACTGCTATGATTTCTTTCCCTCATTTTGATTCTTATGATACTACTGAAGATCCAGAAGATATTAAAAATAAAACTATCTATGGAGCTATTCATGTAGTAAGTGAAGATAATAAGTGGTATGGAGATATTGAAGAAGTTATTATATCTCATTCTAAGATAACTGGTTATTCGACTGGTGGTAACGTAGTAGATGCTATCAGAGATAATACTATTGTATATGGTGGTACTATTTCTGGTGAGAATATGAAGACTACTAATGCTATTACATATAATGATATTACTACTGATGGTGTAACTACTGATGGAGTAATCAAAGGTGGTTATGTAGTTACAATTATAGATGGTGGTAGAACTTGTTATTTGTATGGAGATGACTTAGTTACTACAGGAGCAATTGCCAATAATTGTGTTATTACTGGTGGTACTGTAATTGAAGGTACCAATGGTATTTATCCAGGAGGAGCAGGTGGAGAAGGATTTAATGCAACTATCAATAGTACTGTAATTGGTGGTATTGGTACTAATGGAGTAGCCTTTGGTGGTCATACAGAAGGCGGAGAAATGTCATTTGAACAGAAATTCAATGCTTCTGACTATACTATTAGTCATACTCCATATACTGCAACTGATAATACTCCAGATGAAGTTACTCCTCCTATGCCTTGGAGATATGATAATACATTATTCAAGGTTGGTGTTGGTGATGTAACTGGTGTTATTACTAACTTCCATTCTGCAAGTAATTTATAAAATACTGTATTACAAATATATAAGAGACAAATATCTCTATATATAATTTTAAGGAGGAATTTAATTATGGTAGGTTCTTGGAATGTAGACGTAGTTGTAGGCAAATTGCCTCAGAATGTCGCTACAGCATTTGCTGCTTTGTCTGAAAAGCTTCTCGGTGCTGAGTATACTCCTATTGCGTATCTTGGTAGCCAGGTAGTAAATGGAGTTAATCATGCAGTATTGGCTGAGCAGACCATTATTACTGGTAAGGATACTAAGAATGTAGTAGTAATCATCTTCAATGAAAAACCAGGTTCTATGGATCCTCTGACTCTCGTAAGCATTGATCGTGTTGTTGAGAGCGGTGCTCCTATGGGTGGTACTCAGGTAGATGTTAAGACTGAGCTTAGTGCAGAGGATAAGGCTGTATTCGAAAAGGGTATGGGCGGTTTTGTTGGTTCTAAGGTAGAACCTTTTGCACTTCTTGCTACTCAGGTAGTAAAGGGTATCAATTATATCTTTGCAGCAGAGGTTACTCCTGTAACTGAAAATCCTGTTAAGAAGGTATCTCTTGTTACTGTAAATACTCTGACTCCTGGTGCTCAGTTTGTAGATCTGCTTGCTGATAAGCAGGAGATGGTTGGTTATGCTTTCACCTGGCTCGGTGCTCCTCTCGGTGAGTGGCCTTGATGATAGGTGATTGCTATGAAGATTCCTGAGTATAATTTACCTGATTATCAGAATGATAGTCAGGAAGTAATCGAAGCTAAACTTAAAGCTATCGAGAAACAAAAAGAACAAGAAGCTCAAGAAGAGAAAAAAGAAGAAGAGTAATTCTAATCCCTCTACCCTTAATTGGGTAGAGGGATGAATTGTGTTAAAAGTACTAAATCTAACTTAAATATAAGCTTACCTTTTATAGAAAGGGGAAAATATCATGTACAAAATTCCTAATTTTGTAAAGGTATCTAAAGATAGTGTTCTATATAATGATTCTGGTACATTTAATCTATATGTACCAGAGAGATACTTTGAACTAAGTGCTGCTAAATATGCTGGTAGTTATATTGAACTTCTTGGAATTTGTAACTATGCCATTGAAAAGAATGGTAAACTTGGAGAATTGCATGATTTCTATATACCTACAGTATTTACCACTAAACCTCATGATGTAGAAAAACTTAAAGATGTTCATCTTACAAAAGATAGTCCTAAAGAGGACTATAGAGTTCTTAAGTATATTAAAGATGATCCTATTATTGTAAGTACTAGAGTACCACAAGATATTTCTTATGTTGAATTACTTCTTAAGATGTTTATAATTACTGGAGATATACCTAATACTATTCCATATGATAAGATTCAGAATATGATAATAGATAATATGGCTATCAATGGTAATGATTATAAAGTAACATTACAACTATGGGGATTCATCATATCTGAAATATGTAGGTCAAAGAATAATCCTGAAATACCATATAGATTGAGCAAGTCTAATAATCTACATGATTATAAGTCTATTTCAATCAAAGAAGTTTCTCGTATGGATAGTCCATATTCTGCTATAAATACAGAGAATTTCGATGTATCTGCAGTTAAGGCTACACTTACAGATAATGAGTCTACATCACCACTTGAGAAGATTATGACTGGTGATTTTGGCTAATTATTGGGTTATGTATGAGAAACATATGAGTAATGTTACAAAAAATTTGTAATGTATATTAACCTAAAAAGGAGGAAATATAATGTATCCAAGTACAAAATTTGAAATAGTGGATCAGAGTTATTTAAATACTCTGGATGTAGTTCCTGAAGACACTAGAGATCGCCCTTATATGATGCAAGTATTTGCTGCACCTAAGGGACCAGAAGAGTGGCAGAATGGCATCATGAGTAAGAAGTTCTACAATTACTATGGTGATAAGCCAGTATTTAATAAGTATGGTCAGCCATTGCTTCAGGCAACTATGCTTGCATCTGAGGGTGCTCGTATGGTTGTTAAACGTGTAGTATCTGATACTGCTAAACTTGCAAATATTTTGATTTATGCAGAAGTAAATCGCAAGACTGAGCAGAAGGTGGATGGTGAAGGTAATTTTATTTATTACGATACCACTGGTATGGAAACACTTGATTCATCTCTTGCTAATACCAATTTGATTAGTTCCACTCCATTTGGAATATTTGATTCAACTGGTTTGGATTGTGCAACAGTTGATAAGTGTGAAGTTACATTCCATGCTGAAACTTATTCTAGACCATTTGATGCAACTCGTGATGGTCTTAAGAAATGGAAATCTTCAGTTCTTAATGATGAACAGTTTAAACATGATGCACCTATTGGTACTGTAGGTGTAGTAAATGATATTGACCCATCAATGAATGAAGATGCAAACACTGTTGGTGCTGTATATCCATTGTTCCTTATCACTGATAATGGACGTGGTGTATCCAACAAGTCTATTAAGATTTATACTGATGAGACTGCTCGTCGTCCTGTAAATTATTCTCGTTATATTCTTGAAGTATATGAGAATGGTACCCGTCTTGAGCAGATTGCATTTACTCTGAATCCTGACCAGACTGAAAATGGTACTAACGTTGCAATTGATAACTCTATTGCATTGAATTCTGATCAGATTCGTTCAGTTTGCTTCTATGATTGCATAATCGATTTTGTAAATCAAGTATCTGAAGTAACTGGTCTTGATTATGATACAGTTATGAGGTATGACTTGTTCTATAATACAGACGTATATGGAAAACCAATTAAAGATTCTAATGGTAATTATATTTATGAGTCTAATTGGAGTGGAGATGTAAACTTTACAACTGGTACTGGTATACATCTTAATGGTGGAGACGACGGTTTATTTGGTACAGATCCATTGAACTCTGTAGAATATGAAGATAAGCTTTGTGAAGCTTTCTATAACTATTCTGATGAGATCTACGATCTCGATAACTTCCCTGTATATATGATTGCTGATGCTAATTATCCTCAGTCTGTTAAGAGAAAGATTGAGGAATATGTAAACTTCCGTGATGATGTATACTACATGCGTGATATGGGTACTGATGGTCTTACTACTCTTGCTTCAATTCAGGATAAGGATGAATTGAATGTTAATAGCCGTGCTATTGGTACTTATCATATGTATTATGATATCATTGACCCTATATCTAGAAAGCAGATTACAGTAACTTCTACTTATCTGAATGCTATTAGGTTCATAGGTCATTACATGAACGGTCTTGCTCGTCCATTCTGTGGTATTAGATATGAAGTAACATTCCCTGAAGTTATCAATGGTACTGTAAACTTCTGTCCTAAACTTACTCCAGAATCTTTGACTGGTGACCAGAAGCAGATTATTGATGACCTTCGTATCAATTACGCTGGTTATTACTCTGGTACTTTGGTACTTGAGACTAACTACACTTCTCAGCGTAGAAATACTGAATTGGATTTCATGTGCAATGTACTTGCAATCCAGAACTTGATTCGTAAGATTCGTAAGGAATGCCCTAAGATTCGTTACGCTTTCTTCACTGATAATTCTGGTAATAGCTCCAGCAGCTTCTCCAAGTATATTGATGATGTTCAGGCAGTTATCGATAAGTGTGCTCCTGATTTCGCTAGCATTAGTCTTACTTACGAGCAGAATAATGTATATGAGAACAATAAGATCTTCTATGCAGCTATTGAAGTAAGTAACCCAGATTGGATTCAGGCAGAACGCTTCAAGATCACCGTAGTTCAGAATGTATAAGGAGGAGTAAAAGATGGCAGCAGAAATTAAAAGTATTTTTACTGGCCAGGTTACTCCAAGAGACCTGACTCAGTATACTTTATACCGTGGTGTAACTGACTTTTCTCAGCTTCATCAGTTTAACATGTTTGAAGGTGGTTATTCCTTCCTTCATGTAATTAAGATTCCTAAGTTCTTAGATGATCTTACTTCTAAATCTGATGAATATAAACAGTTGATTCATAGTTATCGTCATTATCTTGAGTATGCATTCAAAGGTTTGAGTGGATTTGAGGATATTACTGCTGATACTGGTGAAGTTAATAATGGTGTATCTACCATGAACTTGATCAATAAGGTAAATATGCAGTCTGCTTCTCAGTTCTCCATGAACTACAATGAGCAGCATGGTTTGCTCCTTGCTAAGGTTCATGAGCTCTTCCTTCGTGGTATTAAGGATCCTAAGACTGGTGTTAAGACTTACAATGGTCTTATCGATGGTCCTGAGGGTAATACTACTATGGCAGCAGGTTATGAGAATGAAGTATTCACCTTCTTGTATTATGTGTGTGATAACACTTGCAGAAATATTGAGAAGGCTTACCTCATCGTAGCAGCTCAGCCTACTACAGCAGCTCTTGGTGATGTTTCTAACTCTGAGCGTGGTCAGTTTGACTGGAAGGAAGTTTCCGTACAGTTTAATGGTATTCCACTTGTTGGACCTGCAATTACTGCAAAGGCTCAGCAGTTCTTGAACTTCATTAACGAGCATACAATCTTCGATGAAATGAAGTTCGGTTATCAGGCTCTGAAGGATATGCCTAATCCAGATGGTACTGGTACTGTAGTAGTTGATTCTCCTAAGGTAGAATTCTAATAATAATAAAATATTCCCTCTACCCATTTGGGTAGAGGGGTATTTTGTTACTTTCTATTAAGCTTCAAGTCCTTATCTTCAATGGTTCTAGGAATGTAATCTCCATCATTTATCAAATTTGAGTTGATAGTAGCACCTAATAGCCATACATTGAGGTTATTACGTGCTAATGAGTCTTTTGTATCCAATTCTACATCTGATAGTTTTACTATTCCTGTAGTATTGATTATATTATAGAACTCAGATTTAGCTTCCATTGCATCTGCTCTAAAGGTTGCTAATTCTTTCATAGCTGCATCTGCAGAGATAACTGCTAATGCTTCAAACTCTCTATCTGAAGTATTACCATTCTTATCAATAGAAAGTAATAATCCAGATTTCATATCTCTTGAAGATATATTAGTAGAGTTAGAATTCTTTTTAGAGATGAACTGTTTCATTTTCTTCAATGGAACATATACAGTTAATGTATCTTCAGACTTAACTGGAATGCCTTCTTTATTAGTATAAAGGAAAGGAAGATTAAGCTTCTCCATCATTGGTACATTAATGAATTTAAGGGCTTTATCTATCTGCTCCATGTTTGGTTCTATATCAAATAGTTTAGTCTGAAACTTAAGTGGAAAATCCTGCTCAAAGAACTTTATAAATTCTTTATCATTTAACTTAGCAAACTTCTTTTTGTAAAAAGCAGAATTTTCTCCTGACGGATCTAATATATCCATTACTTTATATACTAACTCTTCACATTCTTTTCTTTTCTTGAACATGTTATCTACCTCCTATTATGAGTAGGTTTTCATGATAATTTTACCTCCTACCCTTTTTTGAGGGTAGGAGGAAGGGGTGGGTCACCAGCAGTAAGCCTACATTTACTACACGTAAATGTTTTTAGAAGATATATTTTTAATATGGAGCACCATTTTCTTTCCACTGATTCCGATAAAAGTTTGCTTTACCTCTAAAGATATCTCCACCATCTCCATAAGTACCATCATCATGCCAGAGATAGATATCCCAACGCTCACAAGTAGTCTCTGGTCCATACTGTTCTTCTGGACCATATGCACCATAATAACCATCTTTATTATCTGCAGCCTCACCATGAGTCATTACTCTTTGCTGATCAATAGTAAGATCAAGAGCATTTGCAAGTACTGCAATTACCTGAGACATAGATTCAATCTGAGCTGCTGTAGGAGCACACTCACCAAGACCAATTGCTGGATTTGGACTAGCACCTACTGCTGCATTTAGCGTAATACCAACAGAACCACTATTTCTTTTCCAAGTATGATTTCTAATTTCAGAGAAATCATCACAATCAGTATAGATATTTCCTTCTCCATCAATTGCAATATGATAATCCATTTTACCAGTCTTAGGATCATAGAAGAACTGATCATAATAACCAGCAGTCCAATGTAAATAGAGCTTTACATCTCTACCATAAGATTTTGCAATTGACCAAAGGTCATCATAAGAGTTTCTTGCAATCTGATAGATTTCAGAAAGTGTAATAGATCTAACAGCCATTTTATTTTCCCCCTTAATATAATAATATGATTATATTAAAGTCGAACTAGAATCTTTATACTCAAACTTTTATGTAAGGGAGGGAGTTGCCATGATATTAGATAGTGTACTCAATGAAATATCTATATTAAATAAAATTAAATCACATGTAACTGGATCTATAATTGATGATATGGAAGAGTATTTAGATTCTTATATTAAAAATAAATATGATAAATTATATATTAGATCCAATCAAGATTTTTCTTATTGGGTTAATTTTGATAATGGAAAAGAAGTAGATAGATATCTTGATTTATTTGGAAATGGTTTTATACCAAAACCATATAGATCTGCATTTATTATATGTGAAAACAGAAAAGAATATAATGCAATTAAACAAACTTTCAAATATATAACTAAAGTTTGTAATAATGAATTTAAAGATAAAACTGATTATTATAAATTTACATTGGCTCAAAATCATTGGTATGATAGAACTATGATAGAATTTATTACTATTGTACCAGTTGATTATAAAAATAGCTATCTTAATATTTATTAAATTAGGAGGAAAATATTTATGATATTAGATAGTGTACTTAATGAAGTATATATATCAGATACATCTGTTACATCTAAGATAGTAAAAGTATTTGAAAAGATGTCTAAGATTAAGATATCTGAAGAAAAAGAAAAGACTATAAAACTTGTGAATGAATTAATAAATGTACTTAAAGAATTTACTAATGCAAATAGAGTTGAAATAGATTTAGATGCTGTTGGAAGTTGTTTTACTATACCACCAAGATATAATAAACTACCAGAATATAAAATTACTAAAAAAGGAATACGATTTACTAATAATACAAATATATATATTTATATTAATATAAATCCTAATTTAATATTTAATAAGAAAATTAATTTAACTCCTAGAGAAATAACAGCAATATTATTACATGAAATTGGACATAATTTTTCTCATTCAATGGTACCTATTCATGATGTATTGGAAACTATAAAACTTGCTATTCAAAAGAGGAATATGGAAACCTTAAGATTAAGTGATGAAGAAAATAAAATGAAAAATAACTCAGATGATGATAATATTTTAAAAAAGAATTTACAAGATATCTTACTAAATGCTGATAATTTTGTACAAAACGGTAAATTGGTACTTTCTGGTATCCTCAGCTCTCTATCTACGGTAGATAGAGAACGTTATATGGACGAAAAAATAGCAGATAGTTTTGCCACAATGTATGGTTTTGGCAAAGATTTATCATCAGCATTATATAAATTAAATAAATTTAAGTTTAATATATATAATAAAAAATATAGTCATATTGATGGAATTATATTAGGTACTATATCTATGAGCAGAGAAATTCTATTTGATGAACATCCTCAAGATATAACTAGATTAACTAATCAGATTAATCAATTAGAATATGAATTATCTCATAATAAAGGTCTTAGTGAAAAAGATAAAGCTCAATTAAAGAAAGATATTAGAGGAATTAAAATGGTTATATCTCAATATAATACTATTAGAAAATCTGATAAATTTAGTTTACCATGGAAACTATATTATAAATTTATTACTGATTTTATGGGAGGAGAAGAAGTAATGAATAAAATTACTACTCCTATAAATCAAGTTATTTAAAACTAGTATTTATAATCAAAAAAAAAACAATAAGGTAATTCTATGTAAGTAAATAGAATAAATATAATTTATATATAATAGGATGTGATTATAATGATTTTAGATGAAGTATTACAGAAAGAAGATACTACATATACTGAAGATAGTATGGTAGATATGTTTGTAGAAGGATTCTTATATGCATTAGAAATGCAGGAAGAAGGTAAGAAAGCTCAGAGTATTGAAGAGTTAAGTAATACTCTTAGTGAAGCTGCTAATGTAGCTATTAGTGAGAGTATTAAGCCATATCTTTCTGCTTATGGAAGTGCTGTAAGTACCAGATTATTAGGCGGCAATATAGCAGATGTATCTAATATAGTATTCTCAAAAATTTGTAGAGATATAATTAGAAGATTAAAGAAGTCTCCTAAATATAAAAAATATGAAAAATTTAATAAAAGATTAACTTATCCAGTTAAAAATACTCTTCTTGCATTTGGAGTAAAACTTTTATTGGCTCCAAATATTTTATTTGAATTAGTAGTAGATAAAAAAGAAGAAAGTGAAGCCAAAAAATATATTGATATGCTTTTACATGATGCAAATACAGAATATAAAGGTATAATAAAACGTATAGATGTAAAAATAGAGCATAATGATGATGAAGTACTGTTTTTGATAACTAGACAATGGAACTATTAATATTTTGAATACAATAATTTTATTTTACCCCTGTACCGTAATGGTACAGGGGATTATCATGATTATATTTATCATATTTTATATCTTTATTATCTTCTAAATCTTTTTCATTTTAATTATATTATCATTGATTTCTTCTAAGTCTTTCAAATGATTTATGAATACTACTAGCACCACCATAAAATATATCAGCTAATTTAGATCTAATATCTGGAGCATGACGACCATAAACAAATTCAGTTATTTTTTCCATAGCAGCTCTAGTTTGATGAGCATAATTATCATCACTAAACATTTCTTTATCAGAATCAGATAATTTATTAAATTCATCATAAAGTTTATTTAATTTCTTAAGATCATTTTTTACTTGATACTTAGTTTTCTTATCAATTCTAGGATCTTCTAAATCTTTTTCAAGTAAATTTATAGAAGTTTTAAGTCTAGCATTAAAATTTGGATGACCATTTGTAAGAGACATAAAATGATCGTAAATATATTCATTTATACCTATCCAATGTCCTACAATTGGCATTCTTGAAAAATCTTTATTAGTATCTACACCATCATCTATTACTTGATATTCCATTTTTATTAATGCAGATTGTAATTCTGGTCCATATCCTAATAATGTAGCAAATGAATCAGAAAAAGTTTCTGCTGGATAACTAAATACATTTGCAAATACTAATGATTGAGCAACTAATACTGGTGATAATAATATGGTAGCCATAATAGAAGGAATTTGTTGCATTTTTAATACAGGGTGAATAATTTTAAATAAAATATCAAATATATGAGGTATAAAATTAATAAATCCAGTAAGTATATGTTTAATAAACAATAATCCAGGAGATTTTTGAATCATATTAGTTATAGCATTATCTAGCATTCTAGTAGGAGTGGTTAAAGCTAATAATGTAGTAAGAATATGAGATGGATTAGCTCCAGCAACTCTACCAGATAAAATTTCTGATGTTGTTACAATTGTTCTTAAAATAGGTATACCTAAGAATCCAGGTAATACAGCAGTATCAAAATTATGACCTACTTCATGTAATAATACCGCTAAGACTTCAGCAGATGTTAATTTTTTAGAAAATAATAGTGGAGCTGTTATATAAATTATTGTACAGAATTTTTGTTTTTTATCATATTTAATACCTTTACCTTTAATAGACAATGCAAATGGGGCTCTAACATTTGCATCAGGAGTTATAGACATTGGAAAAGTATAAGCATTTGGTAACTCAGTATCAGTATCAAGTAATAAACTAACTGAATAAAATCCAAAAGTATCTTCAAATGCTTGACGTAATTCTTGCCATTCAGTACTACTTTCAATTCCTTTGAACATAGTATCAAATCCATGAAGAATAGTACCTTTTTCACCATATTTATTTCTTATCTTTTCGATAAGATCTTCCATATGTTTAAGCTCTTTATTTTTACCTAAGTATGCTTCATTTAAAACTTCATCTAAAATCATAATATTTACCTCTCATTATTTACTTATTTTATCTGATATTGATTTACCTATTTTCGAACCTTTTTAAAAATAGTAGACTTGGTTAATGTAACTACCATACTAGCATCCATAAATATAATGAATTCATTAATATTTATCTCTCTTAAATACTATCTCAATATCATTATCAATACAGTTTTCTACCATAGTCATAATATTATTGAACATAGCAATATCAGGATTAGAAGACTCAGTCTTCTTACAAGTACATTCATTTATAGGCTTCTGACAAGACTTACAAATTTCTGCTGTATCAGCAGACTCAGACTTAGAGCAAGTACACTCAGTTACTGGGTTTCCGCAGCCTTTACAGATTGCTACTGCTTTATGAGTCTTACTTGCTTTAGCTGCTCTAGACTGAGCTTCCATAATTCCTTCTAAAGAAATATACAAAGCCAGTTTATCTATATGATTCTCTTGACATACATCAGCAACTGCCTGTTTAATACTACCAATCTTATTAAACTTCATATAGTCAATAATATCTTCTAAAGAAGATACATTCTTATCATCTTGCATTTTCCATACACGAACAGCATTTACAGGGAAATTGAATGTAGAAGCATCATAAGTTACTGCTTCTGAAAGAATTGTATTAAAAATATTAAACTCTCTACTATTCTGGAATATAGAACTTCCAAGAATTGCAGAGTCTTTTAAGATATCCTTGAGTTCACTAGGATTAATAAGTTTCATATATATCTACCTCCAAATCTCGTATTATGATACTGTCGAGGATATATGTCGTTATTCCCCCCCCCACAACTTTTAATTAAGAGGTGAATAAATATGAGATATAATGGTATAGAATTTTACGATTCAGTAGATTTCACTGGGGGGGGGGCGAATTACACCTCCAGTAAATATCTAGTATGGATGGTTGCTAATCCTGATAATAATATATACAATAATGATATTGGCCTTTATGTAACTGAATTTTATTTCTCTTTTGATAATTATAAAGGAAATGATATTTGGGTAAACTTTGAATTAGCATTTTGTGAAACTGGTACAAATCCTGAATTACTATCAGGTGGTTATATTGTTCCAATTTATCCACAATATAAAAATATTTCTTTTATAAATGAAAAGGTTTTATCTATTGGATATAACACAGAATCATATTATTTAGGTAAAGATAGATCATTCGAAAACCCATATTATGGATTAGGATATTCTATAGGTACTAATATGTATAACAGAGTATTTTATAAATATCATATACATTTTTATGATGGTAAAATATACTATTATAAAGAAAATTCTTTAGTTTTGACTAAAGAATTTGGATCATTAGATCCAGATAGATATTTTGGTATAATACACATTTTATCGTCTAGATCTTGGTATAGTTCTAATCCTAAAATAGCAGTAAAGAATATTAGTATTACTGATAGTATGACTAATATACTACCAAAACTACCTTATACATTAGGAGAAAAAGATAATGAAGTATATGGATATAAAAAGCAAAGTGAGTGATATAAATGAGACTACCTAGTTATAAAGATATGATTGATGAAGATACAATAGCATTTTTCCCATTTAACGGAAATTTGAATAATGAAGTATCGGGAGCGGGGTATTCATTTACCACTAATCAAACTCCTGCATATACAAATATAACAATTGGTAATAAAACAGTTAAATGTATCTATCACACTAATGGTTCTGGTGGAATATTATGGTTTTCTGATGCTTCTATTATAGATAATAATGATTTTACTATAGATTTTATGTTTAGGATTTTTCAAAATAACACTGGTTATATTTGTAGACTGTTTGAATATAGAGCTTATAGTTCTAATTTAGGAGTAGTTATAGAGTTAAATCAAGATGGTTCTAATGAGCTTGTAATTACAAAAGGTAATCGATCTATATATTATTATCGTATTCCATTAAATGAAAAATTTAAAAGTACTTATCATCATATGGCAGTCACTAAGAAGGATACAAATTTTTTTATATTCTTTTTAGATGGCAACAAAATTTTTCAGGGAAATATAGCACTTGGAGACTTTTCTCAATTTAGAATAGATATAAGAAGTTCTAACCCTGCAAATTTATTTTATTATAGATTTAGTAAAGGGATTAAATATATAGAGGACTTTACTAGTCCATTAGAAGATCCTTATTATTTTCTTAAAGAAAATGATAATAATGTATACGGAATACAAAAATAAAATTTCCCCCTGTACCATTACGGTACAGGGGAGATTTATTTTATTTATGAAAGTATCCTCCATTACCTTTCTTCTCTCCTACTTTAATTCTATTACTACCAAATTCTGGTTGATATACAAGATTTAACATCTGTAATCCATAAGAGAAGAAATCAATGTTTCCTAAGATTTGATACATAGTCTGTATTGTAGATAGTGGAACTACAATACTATTATTTACATCACTTAGAACTATTCTCACTCCACCTGTACATTCACCATTTGGAAATTCTACAATATCTGGAGAGAGTAATATAAATCCACCAAACATAGTTGAAACTTCTATCTGACGAATCTTTTTCTTTACAATATAAGAGTTATCTACTCTACCATAGAATTCATCATACTTAGAATTCAATAATGTAAATAAAGTTTCCAAAGCTTGTTTCAGAAACATAGTCATTTGGAAATTCAATTTTATATCTGCTTTAAATCCATTTACTTCTTTTATCTGAGATATCCCAATATATACATCTGGAGTAAGCTGTACATTTATGAGATCCTTTTGTACAGTATTATTAAAGTATTGGATTTCTTTATAGTATGAAGTTCTATTCTTTTTAGTAGAAGTATATGTATTGACTCCTATCTTTAGTTGTACATTATTTGTAATCCAGAATAATATAGTTTCTATCTTATTTATATCATTTATAGTTATTTCTGGACTTACTTTTTCTTCCACTATATCACCCCTGTTAATAAAAATAAGAGTGGAGATAAATCCCCACTCTTACGTTGTTGGCCAAAGGCCATATTATGCTGTGAACTTGAGTTCAGTAGGCTGATGTGCTTCGCCCCACTTAAGATTAAATACAGAAGTATCAGTGAAGTGTTCAACTTCACCCTTCTTGAACCAGAATACTCTGGTATTGCTTTCGTTAATAATAGCAAAATCATCAGTATTCTGATAAACCAGGCCCTTGAATTTTTCATCGCCAATGATTTTCTGTACTTCCTCCTGAACTAACAAAGCTGCGATTCGATTAGCTACTTTGTAGAATACTGACTTATTTTTTTTGATTTCATCATGTAAATTATCTAAGGAATCATAATCAAACCACTTCTTAGTAGTATTACGATTCTCTTCATTCTTCTTCTTCTTTTCCTCCTTCTTTTTCTTATCTTCTTCCTTCTTGTCCTTGGAAGTTTCCTTTTCTACTTTCTTAGACTCCTCCTTATCAGATTCTTCTTCTACTTCCATAGCAGCCTCGGTATGATCGACTGATACTTTGCTTATAAGATCCATATCTTTTTCATCAATCTTAATCATATCATGATCGATGCCATACTTGATAATCAAATCCATAGATTTCTCAAGCTGCTTTAACTTAACCATAAATTCTTCTGGATATACAGGAAGAATATCCTCAGAAGCCTTCATAAGCACATTGAGGAAATACAGGAACTTAACATTTCCTTTCTCTGTAGAATTAATGATAGATAATGCCTTTACAAACTCTTCAGCCTCAAACTGAGGTTCATCTGGCATTCCAATACTAAGCTCAATTCTAAGATTATCTCTCATAAATTTATAAGCAATATTATTGGTGTCTCTTTCATCCAAATATTTTCTATTATAATCGGATGTTATCTTAAACTTTTCATCCATAGACAACTTTGGATCATTCATGCTCTTCAGATAATTCTTAAAATACTCATTGTTGCTTACTGCCATAATAAATAGCCTCCTTAATAATAAATAAATAAATTTAAATTATATCGGTGTACCTTTATAGGTACACCGATTCTCTTACTCATATATATATAGTATATAACTAAAAATATTTTTACTAATGATTTTTTAACACCTTATAATTATGCCAAACTATCAGTATAAATAGAAAATGGATATGTCCTAATAATATCTAATTGGCTAGGTATCTCAATACAATAAGATCCTATATATTCATCATCAATAGTAAGATCAAAAAGCTCACTCATTATATTTACCATGGGTCCAATTTCTTTATTATATGGAAGCTTTAAATATGGTTTACCACCTTTCTTAAGATAATTAAGAAATTGCTTTTTATCCATTTTATTCTCCTTTTATATATCAATAGCTAATAATTTAAAATATATTGCCATGAATAGATATGTAATGGCTTTGTATAATTCTTGCCTTAGACAAAATAACATATCTTCTGAAAAGATATAGAAACTATACAAACCAAGTACAAAGAATATTATACTACTAGTGTTTAAAATTATTTTTATTATATCTTTATATTTCATAATATATCCCTCCGAAAACAATAATTAGTAAATTTTTATAGGGAGTATCATACGGTACTCCCTATTCCTATTCATATATATAATATATAACTAATTTTTATTTTAATGGGCCAATTTCTATACCTATATTTTTATACTGAATCCCAAATACAGTTGTAGGACCATTAATGGAGTTAATCTGTCTAGGAACTAATTTAAGCTCTGTATATTCTCTTAATATAGATGCTACGGTTTTATTTATTTCACTATTTTCATCTAATACAAAATTTCTAATATCAGATATCAAATCATTGGTAACATCCTTTTCTCCATCATATACCTTTTCTATTCTTCTTTCTAATTTTTCAGCTTCTTCTTTTAAATTCATATGTTATAGCTCCTATTACAAGTCCAGTATATATTCCTACTCCAAATCCTATTTCCATATTATCCATCTCTATAAAATGAAAATATAGATTAGGAATTAATATAATACCTACTATAAAACTTAAAACAGTAAGTTTATTATTATCTATATACTCAATAAAGTCTTCCATAGATTACTTCTCCTTACTCTCATATATTATAGCACCAACAAAAACTCCTATAGCAAAATCAAGTGATGATTTATTATGGAATATAAATCCAAGTGCTACAAAGATAAGACCATATGCAAAACATGGATATTTTTTACAGAACTCTTTAAATTCCTTCATACTTTATCTCCTATTAGAATTCCTATAATCATTCCAATTAAAAAAGCCATGTATAAATTCTTTAAAGAATATGGAACTAATAAAAGTCCAAGAAATATTACTCCCCCAATAAAGAAATATAGACATCCTATCTTAATTTCTTTCCTCATAGTTATAGCCCCTTTGCAAACCATCCAAAATTATATCCCATAAATATAAATAGTAGTTTATCTAAGTATATACTATCAGTAGCAAATGCCCAAATCATTATACATAATATAATAGCAGATATTACATTACCCATTACAATATCTCCTTTAAATAGATTTTAAAATAAGTTTATCTTCTTCCACCTCTATATCTGTAATATAATTTAATCCAATAGAACCTTCATCCTTACATCTAAAATAAACTTCCCTATCTGGAAATATTCTTAATTCCTTTTTCAATTCTTCACATGTTAATGCTCGATGATAAAGTTCAAATAATTGTGCATTATTATCTTCTTTAGCAGGATTAGATGGACCAGTTATATCTGAATATAATGATAAATTTTCATATGATGGTATAATTTTTACATCGTAATGCCTAGCAGCCTGATTTACAGGAAAATCACCATATTGTAAGCAATCATTACCGCAATCAAATAAAACTAATGATCCATCTAATAAGAAGAACTTTGAATTATAATTTATTAATGTAAGTAATGATTTGCCAGTAAAAGGACTTTTATAATCAGATACCGTTACATATTTAGAATCATTACGAAATACATAATTAGCAAAAGCTAATGATACAATCAATAATATAATTAATACTAAGATTACTTCCATAAATATTCTCCTCATAATAGTTTTAAATCTAATAATGATGCTCTTACCGTTAAGACATGATATTCATTTAAATACATACCTATTACTTTCATTTTTAATAAATCATTTGGTATTTCACCATAATGAAATTCTTTCTGAAGTTCTCCCCAAATCAAAAAGATATTACCATCATAAACTTCTACAAGGTCTTTTAACAACATTTTATTTATATCTCCTTTAAATATAATTAAGAAATCATGTGATCTTTATTCCCCTCTAATTCTTCATTCAAAAACCAACTAGCAAAAACTAATGTTATTATTAATAATACAATCAAAGATACTATTACTTCCAATTTAATTCTCCTCTTACAATTCTAATATATTGCTATATGTGATATTCTTATTCCCGAATCTATGAATACCAATAGAATCTAATGGGAAATTATTAAGATTATTATGAATAATCTCAGAATAATTAATAAATGGCACTATCCATTCTGGTACAGGAATATCTGTAGGAATAGCGATAGAATTTATACCATTCTTAAACTCTTCTCTTTGAAGCAAAGCTTTCATCTTATCATAAGTTTCCTTATCATCAGATGCTATATTTTCGATAGTCTTCTTATCAATCTTAGTCTTAATGATTAAAACTGTATTAGTACTATCAAGATTAATTGCTTCCTCATTTGTTCTCTTAAGCTCATTATATGCTATACTTCCCTTAATACCTTCATTCTGCATAGGAAGTTTATAAGCATTAGCAGCTTTGATTCTAAGTGGTTTATAGTACAAAGTTTCACCACTAGTAAGAGAATCAAATATCTTCTTCTCTAATATAGCAAGTTCTTTTAATACTGCCACTTGATCAATATCTTCTACTGTAAGAATTCTATCTTTAATAATTCTCTTGAGCTCATTAGATGTACTCTTTGGAACATTTACTTTATCCAATGGAAGACCAGAGATTGCTAATCCTGCTTCTGGTGGAACTAGATTGCCTTCCTGAACTTCCTGGAATGAAGCATAATTCTTCTTTCCATCTGTAAGCATTAATGCCTTAAAGAGGAACTCATTCTTCATTATCAACAAACACTTCTTACCATCTGCATATGAATTATAATGCTTTGTATATTGCACCATATAATCCAGTATCAACTGTCCAATACAATATGCAAGTATATTGATAATAGAATGACGTAATCCATCCTGAGGAATAACTTCTTTTGGTTTCTCCTCTCTCATTCTTTCAGTGATTACTTCATTATAGAAATCATAATCTGGCTCTACTGTACCAGTATTTTCTACAACTAAATCATCACCCTGCTCTTTTACTTCAATTTTAGCAGTTTTAATTTTCATATCAACATCTTTGGTATTCTCTAATACATATCTATACCAATGATTGAATGATACAATACAAGAATCTGTATCTGTAATCAATACAGCTTCTCTAACCATAGACTCAATTCTATCGAGTTTATCAATAATCATATATCCATAATATACATATTCCTTGATAAACTCTAAAAATACTTCTAATTGATCCTTAATCTCTTCTGGTGGTTTATTAGGATTCAAGAATGGAGCTTCTAAACTACGAAGCATATTCTTAAGCATATTCTGAATGAATTCATTATTACAGAACTCAAATAGATTATTCTTATAATAAATCCTATTGATATCCTGCTGAGAACAATTACAAAGAATATTCCATACAATCTGCATTTCATTCTCAGTAGGTAACCAGAGATAACCACAATTCATGATAATCTTTCTGAAACACTCTGACACATCAATCTGCCTAAAATACTTATCAGTATTAGTTCTAGTTTCATTTCTTATATTATCAATAAATGTAATTATTTCATTTAATGAACCAAACTTTACATTATTCTCTAAGAATGATTCAAAGAATGTAATACTAGCAGAAATAGATCCACGACCACAGGAAGTAATACCAGCAGCACAATATAAATTATAAAATATTGCCTGGGCCTGTCCCATGGCTCCATAAATTGCATTAACATCTACCTTAGCTACTAACTGAAGAAGATTATATTTATTAAATTCTTCACTACCTTTTGGATATTTAAACATTTCTTTCTTAAATGCTGCTCTTGTAGCCAAGAAAGAATCAATCATTTTACTTAATGGATTAGGAACTGCACCATGTCTTGAATACATTACACCATATGGAGTAAGTATTGGCTTATGGTCTAATATGAAATCCATAAGCTCAGTAAGCTTAAGATTCACTTCTGTCTTTTTATAGTTATTAGTTACAGATACTTGATGATCTTGAAATCTCTTCTGTACTGAGTATTCCATAGCTCTTTCAAGTTCTTCTCTAGATATGCCTTTAATAGTTAAAGGTATCATTCTTCTAAGTACATTCTTATATTCTTCTATTACTTTCATTTTATTTCCTCCCCTTTAGCAGTATCTAAAGGTTATTCTTCATTCTGTTTTCTATCTTCCTTATCTGCTTCATTTTCATCATTATACTTAAACTTATCCATTATCTTTTTAAGATAATTCTTCTTAATTTTATTTATTGCAGATGTAGTTGCAGTTAGCCCATCTTTATCACAGGCTAAGTCTCCAATATCAATTACTCTATTTTTTTTAAAAAACATAATGAACACTCCTTCTATTTAATTAATTTTTGGATAGGGATCTGATAGACTACCTTGTATTGGTAGTGGAGATGTAATAATTTTATATTCAAAATTATTACTATTTGGATCTGAAGATTCATTATATATTCTTAATAATCTCATAGATGATAAATAATTTTTTCATAATACTTTTTATAATATTTTTTAAAGTATTTTATTTTAGTTCTTCTTCTATTATTCATAACTTACCTCCAATTACTATACTATTACTCATATATATAGTATATTTTCATATTATATTTTAGATTAGAGACTACTCACCCAACAATTTAATAATCTATTGAAGATTGTAATTTCTACAATATAAGGAGGAAATTTAAATGATTTTAGATGATATTCTTGAAAGTGATGAAATGATTACAGATCCAATTGGCCAGCTTTCTGGTAGTTGTATTCAGGATGCAAATGCATTGATTGAGGCTTACATTTATGACACCATTACTTCCATGGGTGAAGATTATACTCGTCAGTTCCTTGAGAGTGAAGAGTGCAAGGCTCTGGAAGAAGCTGGTGTTCTTGGTAAGAAGACCATTGTACGTATGACTAAGGTAGATGACCTGTCTCGCCGTATTAAGCTGGCTGTACTTCAGAAGGCTAAGGAGGATCGTGATCCTAACTATCTGATGCTGAAGAAAGTTATTGCTAAGAAGAAGGATCTGTCCGCTAAGTTGATGGCTAAGTACAGAGGCCGTGTTAAGAATGATGCTATTAAGTCTCAGCGTGCTCTTATGAAGATTAGCCCTAGCTACTTTACTCGTCCAATTCGCTAATAAAAAAAAAATATTCCCCATACCCAATTGGGTATGGGGATATCTTATCATGCTTTAGACCAAATTTCTGTATCTTTTAAATTATCTTTAGATAATTGTAAAGAACCTATTTGAAGTCTTCTAACTTGACAAATGATTCTCTCATTCTTAACATCATCAAGAGTTTTAAATGTATTTTCACTTGTATCTAATACATAATTATCATTATAGTATATAAATAAAGTATAATCTTCTTTTGCTACCAGAATATCTCCTTTCTGTAATTCAGGCAAATACATTTTATCTTTTAAACATTCTTCACATGGTCTTTCTGAATTACACTTATTTTTACATCTATCTAAAAACTCTAAAGTCATTCTAAAATTTAAATCCTTAAGATAATCATATTTAGTATAACAATGAATATTACAGCTTTTTCCTTCAAAGTTTTTAATATATTGTACTTCTCCATCATCTATTAGAGTCATATTCTCTAATTCTGAATAACGTAATGATGAAAATTCTGTTATCATATCTTCTTTAGTCATATCTTTTTCCTCCTCATTAGTTACAGCTTTAGGAAACTCAGGGTAATCATCATATATTCGACCTTCATATATTTTATTTAATAATGGTGGCCCAGGATTATGATCCCTCTTATAAATAGGCCTTATATTATCTCCAATAAACATTTTATTTTCTCCTCCTTTTAGTACTTACTCATATATATAGTATATTTTTAAAATATATTTTAAAAAATAAAAGCGTGGAAAGATCCACGCTAATATTTTTTTTTAACTTAGTGGAAATGCAATATCGAGTCCATCATCTAAATCTAAAAAAGTTTCAAATCCAAGGGAAGCTGCATCATCTTTGATTTCCCTTATTTCTTTCATAGATATATCTTCTAATACCCTCCCATCTACAGGGAAGCAAATGCCAGTCCACTTCTCCTGTCCCATTATTTCCTCTTTAAAACATGAAATTATTCTTTTAGCGGCTTCTTTTTTGTTTCCACTATAAGTTTTAATCTTTTCTTCTAATTCTGCTATCATTCTTTCTTTCATTTTAATTCCCTTTACCTTTCTGCCCATCTGGGCTATAAAAATAATTTTCAGTAGATATGGTTTTCTCATATCATATATATAGTATATTTCTTTTTTTTGACTTTTACAAAACAAGGGCATTTCTCTCAGACCATTGAATAAGGAGTGATGAGAAATGAGAAATCCTAATAACATCCAAGTTATTACAGAAGGAAATTCAGCTCCTTCAAGAGTCTATAAAATTTCAAATGTCCCAGAGTATGACTACGAAGACTATAATTTGTATGATCATAAGCAATTTAAGAAGTATATAGATGATATAGAAAGAAACTGCAGATTTTCATTTGAATATAATAGATGGGTATATTTTCTTAGAGAAAATATGAACATGAATTCATGTTCCATCTATCAAATGGTATCTAATAGGGAAACTTTCAAAATCAAGATACATTTACATCATGATCCTCTTACTCTATTTGATATATGTATGGCAGTATATAAGAGAAGAGCAGCAGCTAAAGAAGATATATCTATAGATGCTGTATGTAATGAGGTTATGTATCAGCATTATATGATGAGAGTTGGTATAATTCCATTATCTGAAACTGTACATGAATTAGTACATAATGGGTTTGGTTTTATTCCTACATATGCTGTATTTGGAAAGTATTGGGAGTTTGTAGATCTATATTCTGAATGGATAGATGAACAAACTAAAGATACACTTAGTATGATAGAAGAAAAGAGTAAAACTTATAATATGGATGAATGGAAAGAACTACTGAGTACAAGTTTGATATACTTAGATACAAGTAATGCTTTTGATCAAGTTCCATTAGAAGATGTACAAAAGAGTATGAGAGAAAGAATAAATGAGTTATAGAAATTAGGTGAAATAAATGAAGGTTAATGGAATAGAATACTATGATGTAATCGATTTTCGTGGGGGGGGGGAGAATATTGCTGCAAGTACTTACTTGGAGTATATGTTCTATCCTTATGGATCTAGCTATTATCAATCTAGTGGATTGATTATAAAAGAATTTTATGCTTCATATAGAAAATCTCCTAATGTAGATATATGGATAAATTTTTCTCATAATGTAAATTCTTATTCTGGTAATGCTGTAAGAATTATTGGTGGTTATAGAAGAATTTCTAACTCAAAGATAAACTTAAATACATTATTAGATAATAATATAAAAGTATTAAATTATAATCAAGCATATGAAGCTGGAAGATATTCTGGTGGTAATGATGAAGTAATGCTTGAAAGACATCATTCTATATCAGTTAGTACTATATCATATGGATTTGGAATAAGAATAGGAAGTCCAGAATATTCTCCAGTTATATATAGTACCCATATAACTACAGATACAGCATATTATTATAAAAATGGAAATTATTTAGGAGCTACTTCATTTAATGGTGGATTTAAATATTTTTGTATTAATGGACAAGAATATGATAATGGAAGATCTAGCATAAAAGATTCTTCTTGTAATTCTACTATACAATGGATTACATTAACTGATCAAATAGCATTTAATGTGCCTAAGCCTCCAAATGTATTAGAAGAAAATAATGATAATGTATATGGATGTAAAAACTAGTATTTATAATCAAAAAAAAACAATAGAGTAATTCTATGTAAGTAAATAGAATACATATAAAATATTTAAGGAGGAATCATAATATGATTTTAGATGAAGTATTACAGGAATCTACATATGATACAGATAGTATGGTAGATATGTTTGTAGAAGGTTTTCTTTATGCATTAGAGATGCAAGAAAATGGAGAAAAGGCTAGTAGTATGGAAGAATTGAGTTATAATCTTAGTGAAGCTGCTAATACTGCTATTAGTGAGTTAAGTGAACCATATCTTAGAGGTAAAGCTGAAAAAGCAAGTAAGAGTATGATGAAACATGAATTAAAAGCTAGAGAAATAGAATCTAAAAGAGGATCTTATGATAAGGCTCGGGATTTAGGTACAGATGAATTGGTTAAATATGGTAAAAGAACCGATCAAATGAATCTCCATAAAGCAGCAGCAGCTAAACGAGGCGGGCAGATGGTTAGAATAATGAATCATATAGCAGAGAAAAATAAAAAATAATCATTTACTTCCCCTGTACCAATTGGTACAGGGGATTTATAGAGTAATTTCACCCTTCTTGGACAATACTATAATCTTGGTAAGAGGAGGTAAAGGTGTATGACTCCAGTCGTAGAATATATCAAAAATGTTGGTAAATCATTTGTATATACAACTGTAGAACAGTTGAAAATGGATATGCCAGCAACTAAAGAATTTATGGATTCTAATGAAGAACTCTTCAAAGATACATATCATTCCATAATGAATATACGACGGACTAAGAATCGGTTTGTTGCTTCTATAAAAAGAACTGGATTATATGAAGCTGCAGACTATGCATTTGATAATATTGTAGATTCTTTTAAGACTGGTAAATTTAATGATCCGTATCGTCAAGCTAAAGCAGATTCAGAAATGTTTGATTTTGGTGATTTTGAATCTGGCGATAGTGATATGTCTATAAGTAACCTTGGCGATTCCACAAGTACTGGTGGATCAATGGATGAAAATACCAAGGCTGTTCTTGATTCTGGTGCAGCAAATGCTAAAACTGTATCTACTGCAACTCTTGAGTCTGCTAGATATATAGCAGGAGTATCTAAAGCAAATACTTCTTTATTATTCAATCAGACTTTACAAATGAATCAAACTTTATCTGCTGGATTTAGTGGATTAAATGCTGGTATGGATTCATTAAATAAGTTTAATATTGAAGTAGTACAAACTTTAGCTCAGAATGCAACTACATTTTTCCAAAAGACTACAGATATATTGAAAGAAAATAATGCTATGTTCAAGGAATTCCTTGAAATGCAAAGAAATCTATATAGAAAAGAAAATGAAGAAACTAAAGGTCATGATCTTGAAGATGTATTAGGTGTTAATGGTACACCTAATCTTAAAGCATATAAGAATATGATTCTTAAGAATATTAAGAATGAAGTAGGAGAATACTTTGGAGTAGATTTAGAGTCTATATTAGATGGACCAATGCTAAAATCTATGATGGCTAATCCATTATCAGCTATTCCAGGAATAATGATGAGTGCTGCTATGGGTCCTATGCTCAGAGTATCACTTAAGAAAATGGATGATACTATTAGTGGATTATTCACAAACTTTTTAGCAAAGATGACATTTAATGCTAATGATGATAATGCTCCTTGGTATAAGCAATTATTTGGAAAGATATTTGGAGCTCATTATTTAGATAAATCTGGTATTAGAACCGAAAATACTAAAAATGGCCCTACTCCATTTGATTTTCAAACTAAAAGAGCAATTACTGAAGTAATACCTGGGTATTTAGCTCGAATTGAAGCGGGTATTACTGGAAACTCTCCGAAATTATATGATGATAGATCTGGTAAATGGACTGATATTAAGACTGTTAAGAGACAGTTTGAAAATCAGCAAGAATCTAATAAATTACAAGGCTCATCTGAATTAAATTATGAAATGAATAGAAATATGAGAGATAGTAATTTAGATGAAAAAATTATCAAGATCATGAATCAAGCTATGGAAAAAGTAGCTAAACAAAGATATGCTGATAATGGTCATTTAGAAACTTTTGATGGTGATATTTCTAAATTTGCTGATTATTATGGATTAGATGAAAAAGTTGCAAAATTATTTGCAGAATTATATAATAGTACTTCTAAAGAAACCAGATCAAAAACTGCTGGAAATATTATACAATCAAAACTTCAAAATATTAGATCTTTAAAAGATGAAGAGAAACTTGGAAATCAAAGTTTATATCGTCAATTATTTACTGAAGGTTTTGATGATATAGCTGAAAATATTGGTGGTGCATTTGATCTCAATAATATGAGTGATAAACATGGTGCTACTGTATTTGATTACTTGCGTTCTATTGATATAAATACTAGCAATATTGGTGCTGGAAAAGGTAAAAAGAGAAAGGGTAAAGGAACTTGGAAAGATAAACAAAATACTCCTGTTCTTGATACTATAGAGGAAGAAGAAAATTATAATACTTTAGATATTGATGAAGATCAAATGAATGAATTAGCTCAGCGTATTGCTGAAGCTGGTAAAACTAATAGAGATTTAGATTTACAGTTAAAATTAAAAGATAAAGAAACTAATATCACTGATCATATAGCTGAATTATTAGATAACTTAGATGAATTAGTTCATATCAATGATATGAAATATAAAGGAAATTTTGGTACTAAGTATATTACTAATAATAAAACTCTTCAGGATTTAATCAAAAAGGCTCAAGTTCCAGGAAATACACTGGCTAAATTAATAGATAAAGCAAATAATAAACTTGATGATGGAGCTGATATACCAGTAGTACCATCTTATTCAGATGGAGCAGTTGAAGTAAAACGTAGTGGAATTGGTATATTCTCTGGAGGAGAAATTATAATTCCAAATGCATCTGAAAAACAAAGAAAGCTTGATGCTATAAATGAAGAAAAGATTCGTCAAAAATTTATTAGTCAAGCTAAAGATGCTCCAGCTTTTTCAGAAGGTGGAGAATATAAGACTGATGATAATCAAAAGCCTAAAAAGCCAACTATGAATTCTTTTGTAAAAGATGTAAAAGGCTGGGTTGGAAATTTAAAATCTGAAATTGATGGTGAAGCAGTAGGTATAGATTCTGTATATAATCGTATAAAAGAAATTATAATCGGTGATAGTGATAAAGAGACTAAGGAAGCTGTAAAGAAAGTAGAAGATGAAATTAAAAGTAAAGTACCTAATGCTGCTACTGGAGGAGTGCTTGGTGCTATTGGTGGTACAATGATTGGTGGTCCATTAGTAGGTGCTGTATTAGGTAGTGCTTTAGGTATTGCTTCTAGTACTGAAACTGTACAATCAGCATTATTTGGTGATAAGATTCTTGATGAAAATGGTAATGATACTGGTAAAAGAGATAACGCTGGTGCTTTCTCCCAAGAAGCTCAGAAAACTATGAAGAAATATTTGCCAGATATGAAAAAGTTTGGTATTGGTGGAGCATTGCTCGGAATGTTTACTCCATTTGGTATTCTTGGTGGAGCTTTAATGGGGTCTGCTGTTGGATTTATTAAAAATAATGAACAAGCTCAAGAAACTTTATTTGGTAAAGATGGGCTGATTCCTGAAGATGCTCAACAGAAACTCAAGAAATATTTCCCTTCTGCTGCTAAAGGTGGAGCTGCTGCATTATTCCTTGGATTAGCTGGTGGACTTGGCGGAGTTCCATTACTTGGTGTAGCTGCATTAGGTGCTGGAGCTGGTCTTCTAACTACTACTGATGAATTTAAAGATGAGATACTTGGTAAAAAGGGTAAAGATGGCAAACGTCATGGCGGTGTTCTTGAAGAATTTAAAAAGACTGTTACAAGTCCTTTCAAGAAATTCGGGAAAGATATGACTGATGGATTTAAGAAATGGTTTAAAGAAGACATTGCTGCTCCTGTAGTTAGTGCTATGGCTCCTATGGGAAAACAAATGGCTTTGATGGCTAAAGATACAATAAAATTAGGTAAGAAACTTGTTAAAGGAATAATGGCTGGCAATACTGGAATTCCGTTAATAGATAATATCATGGGTTCTAAAGTTGGTCAATTCGCTAGAAAATGGGGTAAAAAGCTTGGTGGAGGAGCATTATCTGGTGTTAAATGGTTAGCGTCTGCTCCATCTAAACTTATTGGAAAATTTGGAGATAAGCTTAGAGAACGTCAAATCAGAATGGGTAATGCTGATTATATGACAGCAGAAGGAAGAATGAACTTCATGGCTGATAAAGGCGATTATGAAGGTAGAGCCACTGATGAATTATTAGCTGGTATGAGGCTTGATCATTTAGAGCAATATAAAGATATTACTAAATCTCTTAAAGAAGGCCCAGAGCATTTTGATGAGAATATAAGAGATATAAAGAAAAATTTGGGTAAATCTTTATCTCAGTCTTTAAATGGTAGAATAAATAATAGTGCAGCTAAAGAATTATCTAAATTAGTTAATAATGGTAAACTTGAAGAAGCTCAAGATTATTTATCTAAGCTCGATATTCCTAAAAATAAGAAAGCTGAATTAGCTAAGATGATTCAGAATGCTGCTACTGGTATAAAAGAATCTGAATATAAACGTGATAATTTCGAAGAGCATAGATCAAAATCATTTGATAAACTTAGTAAATTATTTGGCCAAGATATAAATGAATCTAATGTAGATAAGATTAATGATTACTTAAATAAAGAATATGATGCTCGTACTAAAGAAGATGAAGAATTTAAAGAATTAACTGAAGAAGATAAACTTGCTGATGTTATTGCTGGTAAATCTGATGAGCAAATTAGTGAGTTGCAAGAACTTAATGAAACTGCCAAATTAATTAAAGAATTAATTGGTGGTAGTATTGATTTAACTAGTGAACAAAAAGCTTCATTAAATAAATACGCTGAATCTGGTAAGAAAATAATGGATAAAACTGTTGGAGCTGCTGATAAAGCTAATAGACAACGTCAAACGGCAATGTCAAAATTATTTGGAGATAAAGGCTTAGATAGAAATACTAGAGATAAAATTAGAAATGATGATAGTGGTAAATTTACTGCTCAGCTTACAAAGTTCCATAAAACTGGTGCTTCTAAAATAATAGATGCTAATTACTTCTCATCACTTGATAGTGAGACTAGAGATTTGTATAATACATTATCTGAACAAGGTTATGTAATAGAAAATATAGATGTGATAGCTAAACTTTCTTCTACTAAGAAAGAAAAATTACTTAAACTTACTTCTGCTGGATTTAAAGTAGAAAGTATTAGAGATCTTACTAATTTAAAAGATGATGATATAGAGATGATTACAAAAATAATCAAATATCCTGAGATGCAGAAATTGCCTCAGAAAACTTTGATTCGTTTTGCTAGTAAATACGGTAATAGATTCTTAAATGATGAGAAATATAGAAAAGAAGTACTTACTGATGCTGCAACTAAAGGCAAAAGCTTTACTGGAAAAATAGCTGAAGATAATTTACATAAAAATCCTGATTATATGAGTGCCAGTGAGCGTTCAGCTTTTATGGAGTCTAAAGGTAAAGGTTATGAGTCTAAAGAAGAAAAAGAAACCGAATCTCAGAAACCAGAAGATATTAAAACATATTCTTTAGGTGGTCTTATTAAATCTGCTGGTGCAGCTATTGTTTCTAAAGGTGAAAAGATTCTTAAAGCAGGTTCGAAAGCTGCTAAGAATTGGGCTAAGAATAAGATTAAAGAGAAATTTGAAAACTCTGCTGTTGGTAGAGTATATAAGAAAGCTACTAATCTTAAAGCTACTGTATCTAATGCATTATCTGCTAATGGCGAAGCTAGTGGTATGACTATGACTAAAGGTGCAGATGGTAAACAAGTAGCTGCTAATACTAAAGAAAATGCTGATATTAAGAAAGCTGAACAACAAAAAGAATCTATGCAGAATGATAATAATGCTACTTTACATCAATTAGTAGAAATCAATCAGCAAATTGCTGCTAATACTACTCCTGCTGAAGAAAAACCAGGAGGAGGAATGTTAGGTAGTTTATTAACATTACTTGGAACTTGGCTTTTACCTAAACTTTTAAAGGGATTTAAATGGTTTAAGGATGCATGGAATAAAGGTAAAAAAATTGTTACAAAAATATCTGAATGGGTTGGTAAGATTCCTACATTAATTGATGATGGCATAAAATTTATTAAAGAAATACCTACAAAAATAAAAGAATTCTTTGGTAAAGTTCCTGAATTAATTGATGATGGAGTAAAATTTATTAAAGCTATACCTGATAAGATTGATGATACTATAAAATTTATTAAAGAAATTCCTACTAAAATAGGAGAGGGTTTAACTACTTTAGGAAATAGAATAATGAAATTCTTTGATTTCTTACCAGGTGCACCTAAAGTCATTGAAGAAACAGGGAAAGTTGTTAAAGAAACTGGAGAGGCTGTTAAAGGTGCTGAAGAAGCTGGTAAAGTTGTTAAAGAAACTGGAGAGGCTGTTAAAGGTGCTGAAGAAGCTGGTAAAGTTGTTACTGAAGTTACAGAAGGTTCTAGTCTATTATCTAAAGCTAAAAATGCAATATTTGGAGCTGGTAAAGCAGCGAGTGAAGGTCTTTCTAAGGTTAAAAGTATATTTAGTGGTGGAGAAGCCGCAAAAGGTGCTTCAACTGCTCTTGAAAGTGCAATGAATATGCTTAAGCAAGGATACAATCTTAATTATGTAGCTCAAGCTAATGGTATTCCTGTTAAAGAACTTGAAGCTTTTGCTAAAGAATCAGGAGAAGTTTTAAAGGGTGTTGAAGAAGGTGGAAAAGTTGTTACTGAAGGAGCTTCTTTATTATCTAAAATACCTGGAGGAGAAACTTTAGGTAAAATTGGCGGAACTGCAATGAAAGGTATAAATTTAGTAAATTTTCTTGATAAAACTCATAGTGCATATAAGTTCGCTACTGCTGATAGTATGGCAGATAGAGAAAAAATGTTAAAAGATTACTGGAATAATTCTGCATGGTGGGAAAAAGGTTTAGATGCATGGATGACTTATGATGCAGTTAAATATGGTAAAGATTTATATACTAAAGGAAAGAACTTAATTACAGGTGGAGCAGAACTTGGTAAAGCTGGTGCAGAAGCTGCTAGTCTTGTTCCTAAAACTGCAGAAGCTGGTGGAGGCATCTTAAATACAATTAAAAATTATGGTGCTAAAGCTGGTGAATTTGGTACTAAAGTGGCTAATACAACTACAGAATTAGGAACTAAAGCTGGTGAATTTGGATCTAAAGTTGCAGATAAAGCTGGTGGAATAGCCGAAAATATGCAAACCATCATAAATAAAGTAACAGAATTACTTAATAAATGTATATCTAAAATATCTAGTATAGTTCCTGAAAAATTTGGTAAAGCTATGTTGAAGATGAAAGACTTTATTCTCAAGAAGCTTGCTAATCCTGCTACATATAAGGTAATTGTTAAAGCTGGTGGTAAAGCACTTGGTAAGTTAGGTTTGGCAGCTACTGGTGTTGGTGCTATTGTAACTGCTGGATGGATGGCTGTAGATGGTGCTATATCATTCTATGATGGTTTTAATGATGCTATAAATATTCTTGGTCTTAGTGGTAATTATGATGCTCCTTTAGATGTAAAGATGCTTGCTGGTTCAATTAATGCAATCTTAGAATCATCCATTGTTGGTCCAATTATTATGGAACCTAAAGAATTTGCTGATTGGTGTTTAACTAACGTTGGTCCAATGGTTGGTGTCACTAGAGAACAATTGGAAGAAGATTGTAAAAAGGCAGATGAAAATCCTCCTGGTATAATAGATACTGGTTTGACTATGCTTAAATACAATCCTCTTACTGCAGGAGTAGGCATTGGAGGAAAATGGCTTAAAGATAAAATTACAAATTCTGATACATATAAAAATGCTAAAGAATTTGTAGGAAATAAAATTGATGATTTTTATAAAGGAGCAGAAGAACTTGGTGGAAAAGCTAAACAAACTCTTAATGCTGGTATAGATATTGCATCTAAATTCTATGAAGGAATAAAAGATAAATCTTCTGAACTACTTAAAGGATTTTCAGAAAATATATCTCAATTAACTAATTTCATTGGCGAAGGTTGGGAAGGACTTTCTTCTAAAATTAGTTCTGGAATAGGTTCTGTACTTAGTAATCTTGGAACTGTAGGTAGTAATGTAATACAAAGAATTCAAAATAGTGCTCTTGGTAAAACAGTAAGTGGCTTATGGAATAGTGCTAAAACTAAATTTACTAATACTAAAAATTGGGTTTCTGATAAATGGACTAAATTTAAAAATTGGGTTGGTGGAAATAAAAGTGGTAAAGGTAAATGGGGTCTAGGTAGTAAAGAAGATACTGCAATCAGTATATTCCATTCTCAGTTAGATCCTAATAATGCTATGTCTTATAATGCTCCTGGAGATACTATATCTCAAACTATGAGTGATTCTGCATGTGGACCTACATCAGGTACTAATGCTCTTGCTGCGTTAGGTATAAAAGCTGATCCTAAAGATGCAGCTACTTATGCATTGAAGCATGGCTATAAAGAAAAGAATGGTGGAACTAAAGATGGATTCTTTGGAGATTTCTTAGGAAAATATGGGGTCGGAACTAAACATATAGCTCCTGGAAATGCTACAGAATCTATGAGAAAAGGTAAACCTGTAATTCTTATGGGTCAGGATAAATCTAATAATCCTATATTAGATGCTACTGGCAAAGGAAAGACTCCATTTGGAACTAATCCACACTATGTAGTAGGAACTGGTTATAATCCTAAAACTGGTAAAATGAAGGTTATAGATTCTGAAGACCCAATGCCTGTTGAAAAGGAATTTAAAGCTAGTAATGTATTGAATAAAACATCTATTGCTATTGATACTGCTAATAAGAAAGGAACTGGTAAATGGGGAACTGGTGGCGGATCTACTGCTATGGGCTATAGAAAAGGAAATACTTATTATTCTGATAAATCTGATATGTATAATGATAGTAATAGTGGAGGATCTGGTTCTTATGGTAGTGCATCAGTAAATGATAAATTTGATGCAATGAAAGATGCATATAAAAATAGCAGTACTAATAATGAATCAGTAGATGAGAAATTAACTAAATTTGATAAGAATGATGTTGATTATCTGCTTAATAATGGATATAGTAAAAGTGAAGCATTAAAGGCACTTGAAGAAAATGCTAATAAGAATGGTGGAGGATCTGGTAGTATTGATAGTAATGGGCCTAAGAAAGGTACTATGGCTTTAGATTGGTTGATGAAGCATATGCCTGGAGCTGTTATTACTAGTAAATTTAAAGATACTGAAGGTAGACCTACTCCTGGTGAGCATGGTGGCATCGATATTGCTGCTGCAGAAAATACTCCAATACCTTCTACTACTGATGGTGAAGTAGTTGATGCTACTGATGGAAATCCTGGATATGGCAACTATGTTCAAGTAAAAGATAAAGCTGGAAACTTCCACATGTATGGCCATATGAATACTAGAAAAGTAAATAAAGGTGCTAAAGTTAAAACTGGTGATGTTTTAGGATTAGAAGGTTCAACTGGTCAGTCTACTGGACCTCATGTTCATTATGAAATTGACCCGCCTTCAAATCAGAATGCAGTTAAATCTGGTGAACATCTAAACCCTGCTACTTATGATATAGGTAATATGGGTAATCCTACTAGTGGAGTTAATTCAACTAAAGGAAAGAATAAAAATAAAAAGAAGTATAAAGGGTTATTTGGTGCATTTGATGCGATAATGGATACCCTTCATGCTATTTTATTTGGCGAAGATGATGAAGAAAATTCTGATAATGGTGGCGGTTCTGGTTCTTATAGTGGAAAATTCAATGGAACTGGAGAAAATGCTAAAGATGTATTTAAATACTTAGTAAATAATGGATATACTGAAACTGCGGCTGCAGCAATTACTGGTACTTGGAATGAAGAATCTGGAGTTAAGTCTAAACGTATAGAAGGAGACTTCTTACTTGGAGACAATTTTGATTATAATATATTAAAAGATAATAATGGATTAGATGATTATACTAAAAAATTATGGGCTAAAACTCCTGGTGGAGTTAATGAAGAAGCATACTATGGTACTGATGGTCATCTTTATCCTGGACTTGGTTTAGCACAATGGACTGGACCAAGAGGTCAGAAATTGTATGAATTTGGTAAGGATAAATGGTTTGAACTCGGTCCTCAGATTGAATTCTTTAATAATGAGATGTCTGGAAGTTATAGTTCTGTAAAACAAGATATAAATAATACAAATAGTATTGAAAATGCTACTAGAAGATTTGTTAAAGGATTTGAAGGTTATGAAGGCCCGAAAATGCAGGCTAGAATCGATTCTGCGAAAGCAATGTTTGAGCAGTTCGGTAATGGAAAAGTTAAAAATGAGAAAGATGATGGAACTAGTCAAAATAATAATGATACTACTAATTCTAATAATACTGAAAATCCAGATAATATAGCTAATGATGAGTATTATACTCCTCAAATTACTAACTGGATTACTGCAGGTGTAGAAAAGGGATTATCTAAATATAGAGCAAATGATGTTCAATATTTACTTGATCAAGGTTATAGTAAACGAGAAGCTTTAGATGCACTTGAAAAAGAAGCTAAAGAAAATGGTGGCGGATCTGGTTCTTATAGTAGTGGTAAGCAAAATCCTGCATCTACTGCTATGGGTTATAGAAAAGGAAGTAATATTTATTCTGATAAATCTGGTATGTATAATAATAACGGTAATAGTGGAGGCTATGGTAAATGGGGACTCGGTCTTGGTAATCTTAAAGCTAAATTTGGTGGAAGCAAATGGGGAACTGGAAACGGTTCTGCTATTTGGGAGTATCTTAAAGGTAAAGGTCTTGGTTCTAGTACCATTGCTGGTATTATGGGTAATATGCAAGCTGAGTCTAGCTTAGAGCCTAATATAGTACAAGGTGGTGGACATGCTGACGAAATTACTGTAGATGGTACTACTGGATATGGTTTGTGTCAGTGGACTTCTCAGGGTAGACAGCAAGGATTGAAAGATTTTGCAGCTTCTAAAGGAACTAAATCTAGTGATCTAAATACTCAGTTAGACTTTATGCTTAAAGAAGTTGCTGAAGGTTATGGAGATCTTTTACAAAAGATGGACGGTATGACTCCATATGATGCTGCTCTATTATTCCATAAAGAATTTGAAAGATCTGCTGATACTGAACAAATGGCTGCTCGTCGTGGTAAATATGCTGAAGAGATAGCTAAAACTGAAGGTAAAGGTGAAAGCTTTAATGGTACTTACTCTGGTGGAGCAAATTCTTCCAAGAGTGGTGGTCAGAAAAAGTATAAAGGATTATTCGGTGCATTTGAAGCTATAACTGATGTATTTAAAGCACTTATTGGTGCAGATGAACCTAGTGGATCTTCTGGATCCTTTGGTGGAGTAGGTGGAGGTCATTCATCTGATGCTGGTATTCAAGCTGCATCTTCATGGGCTAATTCTATGACTGGTCAGCAAGGATTTGGTAATAATGGATGTACTGAGTTCGTTAAGCAGTACTTACAGAAAGCTGGTAATCCTGTTGGGCAGTATATGGCTGATGGATCTCAGGGAAATCTTATGTGGGTACCAACTCTTGAAGATTGGGCGAAGAAAAACAATATGTTTAAGCCTGCATCTGCAGGAGGAGCAGAAGGAGACGTTGCTATTTGTAATGACCATGGTCACGTTATTATTGCTGATGGAGACGGTGGTTATTGGGGTAATAGTTCCTCTAAAAATAAGATAGTTCATTCAACTAGTATATCAAATGACTTTAATACTCCAGACGGATATATTTCAACAGGTTCTGGTCAATCTACCGTATCTGAAGGTAAAGCTAAACGAAGTGCTGCGGATATGATGGCTGATGGTGGTACTAGTAATGGTTGGGGAGGTAGTAAATGGGGAACTGGAGGAATTTTTGGTTTCCTATCTAATCTTACTGGAACTAACTTAGATAGTACTTGGGAGAATCTTAAGCATACTGGTGAAGAAATAGCTACATTGTGGAATCCTCATTTGAGGAAGAAGAGAGAAGAAACTAGAACAATGTTTGATGAAGATATTGATAGAATTAATTCATATAATGAAGCTATTCAATTTCTTAATCAAATCACTATTCCTATGGATAAAATACCTAAAGAATTTATGATTAAAGAATCTGATGGTATTGCTACTATAAGATATAAGCTTAGAAATATTGTAAGTAAAGTAGATCCAAATGTATTAAATGGTGATAATACATCTACTTATTCTGAATCTGGTGAAGAAAATACTGAAGGCTTAATTGATGGTAAGTATGAAAAGAACGATGTAGATTATCTGATGAATAATGGCTATACTAAAGAAGCTGCTATAGAATTACTTTCTAAGCATCCTAAATATGCTGGAAAGAAAGCTGGAAAAACTACTACAGCTAATAAAACTAAATCTACTACTCCTGCTGCTAAATCATTCTTAGATATAGTTAAAGATTCTTTTGGTAAGAGAGTAAAA